>Ga0115013_10000138_pt1 | contig 49072 bp, 31 predicted proteins | sample SouAtlMetagenome_2_FD_88686 | JGI IMG/M metagenome (GOLD analysis project Ga0115013, IMG submission 88686) | Marine eukaryotic phytoplankton communities from Atlantic Ocean - South Atlantic ANT15 Metagenome | ecosystem: Environmental > Aquatic > Marine > Oceanic | place: South Atlantic Ocean...
AAATCGAAGGGGACAAGACCTGCATTGTAACTTGCCGCAAGTTAGCATGGACACCCTCGCCCAATACGACGCTTGCCTCGCAACTTGTGAGGATTTGTTCAAGCGAAAGACCCAAGATTACGGTACGGCATGGCGCATTTTGCGTCCGTCGTCGCTCACAGACCAAATCTTCATCAAGGCCAACCGAATCCGCACCATTCAGCAGGTGGGCGAGTCGAAGGTGGACGAAGGGGTGGAGTCAGAATTCATCGGCATTGTGAACTACTGCTTCATGGCCATGGTGCAATGCCGCTTGCCTGAAGATTCCCCCATGGAGCTCGTTGCCGAAGAGGCCAACAGGCTGTACGATGCGTCCAAAGATGAGACTCGGGCGCTCATGCAAAAGAAGAACCACGACTACGGCGAGGCGTGGCGTGACATGCGCATTTCGTCCCTCACGGACCTCATTCTCATGAAGGTTCTGCGGGTGAAGCAAATCGAAAACAACGACGGCAAGACCGTTGCGAGCGAGGGCGTCGAGGCCAACTATATGGACATGGCCAACTACGCACTCTTTGCATTGATTTTGAGCTCAGAACAAGGTTCCAAGTAAACCAAAGATTAAGACTATGTTGAAGGCGCTTGACGGATTGACTTGGCTCTCACGGATGCTCGTGGGGGCGCTGTTCGTGGTCTCGGGATTGATCAAATCGAACGATGCCCTTGGCTTCATGTACAAGCTTGAGGAGTACTTCGAACCGGGTGCGATGAATCTTGAATTCCTTGCGCCGTGGGGCTTGGAATTGGCCGTGTTTGTATGCATCGCGGAAATCCTTTTGGGCATCGCCATTCTCGTGGGTGCGTTGCCTCGCCTGACTGCCGTGTTGACGACCGTGATGATGGTCTTTTTCACATGGCTTACGTGGTACACCGCGACCTGCGATCCTTACGGCACCAAGCAAATCGTGGACGCGTCCGGGGCTGCATTGGAAATCGCGAATCAATGCGTGCTCGAGTGTGGCTGTTTTGGCAATGCCATTCCGTTAACGGCTTACCAGAGTTTCCTCAAGGATGTGGTGCTCTTGATTTTTGTGGCGCCCATTTTGCTGAGTGCCTTCCTGGGCCGCATCCAACTCAACACGCCCCGTCAGTCCACGTTCCTTTACGCGGGCGCTTTGTTGGTGACTTACTTGTTCGCCGAAGGCATGTTGGAGTGGGGATTCCCGGTGTTGTATTTGGCCCTCAACCTGATTGCGGCAGAGGCGGTGAAGCGCCGCAGCAACCACGACCAAAAGGAATGGTTCATGGCCCTGGCGGTGGTGGTCGTCAGTGGCTTCGTGCAGTACTGGACATTGGCCCACTTGCCGCTCAAAGATTACCGGCCTTACGCCGACGGAGAGAGCATCATTGAGAACCGAATGACCGCGGAGGAACTGGGACTCGAAGGGCCGGAGTTTGACAAGGAAATCCGTTTTTATCATCCAGAAACGGGCGCGGAAACCCTCGTCATGCAATCGCGCTACATGGATGAGAAGTTGTGGGACAAAAGCAACGAGCTGGGCAAGACCTTCAATGAGACGTACCCGGAGGGAGATTGGGAGAACGCCAAGGAAGTGAAGATCAAGGACGGCTACGAGCAACGCATCATGGATTTCCAGATGGTCGATGCCAGCGGATTTGATTTGACCGACGACATCCTCGCGTCTGACAAGCCCGTGTTGCTCCAAGTGTCAAAGGATTTGGCCGCCATGTCCACATCGAGTCAGGACAACTTCAACGCTCTCGGACAAGTCGCGGGCGACCGTGGATGGTCCATGTACGGACTCACCAACGCCACAGCGGAAGAGCATGCCGCCTTCGCAGCAGAACGGGGCGTGACTTACCCGTTCCTGACGTGCGACCAAACGGAACTCAAGATTGTGGTTCGCGCCAACCCTGGGCTCGTGTTGATCCAGAACGGGGTGGTCGTGGAAAAGTGGGCGGGACGCGATGTTCCTTCACCCGAAGACCTCGCTGAATTGCTGAACGGCCGCTGATCATGCAGCGCGTGCTTCGCCAACTGGCCCAGGGATTGGGCGTGCTTTGGGGAAGCGTGACGTTGGTGTTCCTGATTTTCTCGCAAGTGCCAGATCCGGCGCGTGCCATCGCAGGCCAAAACGAACGCGCCGAAGCCATCGAGGCCTTCCGCGCCGCGCACGGCCTCGACTTGCCCCTCGGTGCCCGGTACCTGCGCTTTCTTGGCGAGCTGTCGCCGCTGGGTCCCAACGACGACGGGACGTGGGGACTCAAGTGGCCAGGACTGGGCACGAGCTACTTCGGGGGACGTCCTGTGGGGGATACCTTGGTCGAGGCTTTGCCTGCCACCATGTTGCTCGCTTTTGCAGCCATGGGACTCGCCCTCACCCTGGGCATTGCCTTGGGCTTGATGCTCGCGTGGCGAGGTGACGGGCCGTTGGCGCGCGGCATCATTGGCGTCGCGACCTTGGGCATGAGTGCCCCATCTTTCTTTGTGGCCATCTTGGTGGCTTGGGGGCTGGGCGTTGTGTGGCACGACTACACGGGCCTGCCTGCAACAGGAGGGTGGCGCGTCCTCGACCCATTTGAAGGACCTCAAGTGGCGTGGAAGCACCTCATTTTGCCTGCATTGACGTTGGGCATCCGCCCGCTCTCCGTGGTCATCCAGTTGACCCGAAACGCAGCTGCCGACGTGTTGGAAGAGTCCTACGTGCGAACGGCCCGGGCCAAAGGACTCGGGGGGTGGCAACTCATGCGTCGCCATGTGTTTCGCAACGCCATGAATCCGGTGCTGACCGCGGCGAGCGGTTGGTTTGCGAGCATGTTGGCTGGGGCGGTGTTCGTGGAGTACGTGTTTGGGTGGAACGGAATGGGGCTGCTCATGTTCCGCGCGTTGGAGCAGGGGGACCTGCCAGTGGTGATGGGAGGGGTGCTTGCGGTGGCCGCGACGTTTGTGGCGGTCAACATCCTCGTGGACGTGATGTACGGTTGGCTCGACCCCCGAGTCAGGCTGAATTGACGGCGTCTTCAGCGGACCCCGCTTCGACGCTTTCTTGAATCCATCCCGCCAGCTTTTCGCCCATGGCATGGAAGTAACGCTTCGTCTTGTAGCTGGACACCCATTCGATGCCGCGCACGGCGTTGGTGAGGAAGAGTTCGTCGGCTTGGAGGAGGGTTTGGGGCGTCAAGGCGGCCTCATAAATCTTCACGCCGTGGTCCATGGCCGTGCGAATGAGCACGGATCGCATGATGCCCCCGACACACCCGTCATCCAAGCTCGGCGTGTACAGTACACCGTTGGACACGACAAACAAATTTGACCGTGAGGATTCGATGATGCGCTGGTCAGGATTGAGAATCAAGGCGTCGCCCCATCCGTGTTTCGCCGCATGACGTGCCGCTTGGATGTACACCGTGCTCGCCAAATTCTTGAATTTACTCAGGGGCCCAAGGTCCTTGACCATGTCCTGATAGATGTCCACATCCAAGCCCTTGGCGGGAAGGGCAAACCCTTCTTCGGTCATTGTCGTGGCGGTGGCCACCCAACTCACGTCGTCGGTCTCCGGCGCATACGCGCCTTCGCCTGCGCGGAAGGCCGTCAGACGAATTCGCACGTCGCTCCGTACGCCCCATTTTCTGTGCCATTGTCGGATGGCGGTTTGCAGCACCTCGGCTTGCAAAGAGTCGGGAACGTTCATGCCGTGGGCGTCCAAGGCCGCGTGGAGGCGCTGGACGTGGAGCGCCAAGAAGGGCACACATCCGGAGGTGAAGCGCATGGACTCAAACACACCGTCGGCAAGCAGAAAAGCCCGGTTGGCAAACGCCTCGGGCAATTCGTTGGACGAAGCGAGGTGTCCATCGACCAGAAGCGTGTCCAGTTTCGCCATGGGCTTAAGATACAGAGGCGCCCTTAGGAATGTTGAGACAAGATGTGGTGCACCGCGTCGAGCAGCGGTGCATTGACCCCAATCAAGACGCCACGCACACCCACGGGCGAAGCCGCATCCAAGTCGCGCTGCTTGTCGCCAACCATCCATGAGCACTCAGGGTCGAGCCCGTGCTTTGCGCATGCCCGTTCCACCATCAAGCTTCCGGGCTTGCGGCTCAGCGACCTCCCCGTCGAGGGGTGGTGTGGGCTGTAAAAGATGTCGAGCAGGGGTGTGCCGTTTTTTTCGCACTCCGCGCCCAAGAACGCGTGAATCTCTGCCACATCCTTGTGGGTATACAACCCCTTGGCGAGCCCGCCCTGGTTGGTGATGAGCACCACTTCGAAGCCGGCGTCCCGCGCTACGCGCAAGGCCTCCATCACGGTTGGCAGTATGGTGAATTCAGAAAGGGTCTTCGTGTAATCCCCGGGGTCGTGGTTGATCACACCGTCGCGGTCGAGGAAGAGGCATGGGCGCAAACTCATGGTGCAAACCTAATCACCTTAATTTCGGGGACATGAACGCAACGCAATTTTCTCCGTGGACGGTGGACGGTTGGAAAGCAGGGGCCCGCGGCCAAGAAGACGTGGTGGGTGACGTGCGGTGGGACGGATTGCGAATCCCGCAAGTGGTGGCTGAGGCAATGGGTGCCTTGGAGGTGCCCGTGGGTTCGCGGCCGCAAGGGGGGTGGGAGATTCAGCAGAGCTTCTCAGAGAAAGGTGCGGTCATGCAAGGCCTCATGCACGGGGTTGAAGGCATCCGAACGTCGGCAGAAGGGGTGGATGGCAAGGCACTCAGGGCGTTGCTCGCAGACGTGCACCCGGAGATGGTTGCGCTTCATGTGGACGGCTACGACACTGTGGGTTCCTTGCGCGCTGTGGTAGCCTGGGCGGAAGGCAAAGTGGTGCGCGGCTCGAGCACGTGGGATGCGGGTCGCGAGAATGAATTTGACGCCGAGGCTTTGAGACTGCACGCTGAGGCGTGGCACGCGGCGATGCCCGCGTTTCACATTTGGGGCGTGGACGCAGCCAAATGGCAGGACCGCGGCATGCTTCCTGTCGATGCGCTTGGCGCCATGCTCAGCGCCTCGAAAGAGGCCTTGAACGTCCTGGTGACGGCGGGGTGGTCGCTTGAAGACGCGGCGAAGCACGCGACGCTGCGCCTCGCCTTCAGTACAGACGTGCTGTCGAGCGTGGCCATGGCCCGCGCCACCCGCGCCCTGTGGTCGCGCTTGCTCGCCTCGATGGGCATGACGGCGGGTGCCGTGGTGCGGATCGAAGCCCAAACCTCGACACTCGGACTCCACGCCGACGCCGCGCATTCCCGCGACGCCTTGCTAAGCCACACGATTGCGGCCTACGCTGCGGTGCTGGGAGGCGTGGACGGGCTCGAAGTCCGACGTCACGATTTCCGGGAGGCTCTGGAAGGTGGGGAGGCCCACGAGGAGGCTGTGCGCGCCGAGCGCTGGGCCCGCAACATCCAGCACATCCTGCGCGAGGAATCCGGGCTCGGCGAGCACGCTGACGTCATGAAGGGCAGCCGCGCGGTGGAGGCACTGACCCGCCAAACAGCGGAACAGGCTTGGGCTCGGCATGAGGAAATGGAGTCGGCGGGCGGATGGCGTGTTGGCGCAGATTTGATGCAGGCATGGACGCTCGAAGGGCAGCGCGCCCACCTTGCACGGCCGTGGTATGTCTCGACCGATATGGCGCGAGGCGAGAAGCCTTGGTCACAGGATGCACATGCGCGTTTTTTTCCGCTCGATCATGCCGCACAGGATTCCACGCGCCGTTTCATCCAGGCTGGAGCTTGGCCCAAGGAACTCTGTGTCACGGAGGAGAGAGCGCCTCATCCGCACGAGGCGTTTGGACCGGGCGTTGCGCCGTATTTGGGCGGACCCTATTCCACGATGTATGCGGTCAGGCCGTGGACGGTGCGGCAGTACGCCGGTTTCTCGACGGCCGAGGAGAGCAACGCGTTCTACCGCCGCAACCTCGCGGCTGGCCAAAAAGGTCTGAGCGTCGCCTTCGACCTCGCCACCCACCGGGGCTACGATAGCGACCACGAGCGGGTGAAGGGCGACGTAGGCAAGGCGGGCGTGGCCATCGACAGCATCGAGGACATGAAGCGCCTGTTCGAAGGCATCCCGCTCGACCAAATGAGCATCAGCATGACCATGAACGGGGCGGTGCTGCCGATTTTGGCCTTCTACATCGGGGCAGCAGAGGAGCAAGGCGTGGCGCAAGACCAGCTGACGGGCACCATCCAAAACGACATCCTCAAGGAGTTCATGGTGCGCAACACGTTCATCTACCCGCCGGCGCCGTCAATGCGGATCATCAGCGACATTTTCGCGTACACCGCCGAGCACATGCCGCGCTTCAACTCCATCAGCATCAGCGGATACCACATGCAGGAGGCGGGCGCGACGCAGGAGATTGAGCTGGCGTACACCCTGGCCGACGGCTTCGAGTACGTCAAGACGGGGGTGGAGGCGGGCCTCGACGTGGACGCGTTTGCGCCGCGGCTTAGCTTCTTTTGGGCAAACGGCATGGCGCACCTGAAGGAGATTGCCAAGATGCGCGCAGGCCGCGTGTTGTGGGCCGACCGCATGAAGGGGGAGTTCGGCGCCAATGCAAAAGGCCAAATGCTCCGCACCCACACCCAAACCTCTGGCTGGTCCCTGACCGCCCAAGACCCGTGGAACAACGTGGCGCGCACGGCCATCGAGGCGTTGTCCGCGACCATGGGCGGCACGCAGTCCCTTCATACCAACTCGCTCGACGAAGCCATTGCGCTTCCGACGGACATGTCCGCGCGGATCGCCCGCAACACCCAGCTGCTCCTCCAAACTGAGGCCGGTTACACGGCGGCTGTCGATCCTTGGGCAGGAAGCCACGTCCTCGAGAACCTCACGGCCGAGATGATTGCTTCTGCCGAGACCCTCATGGCCGAGATTGCCGAGAAGGGGGGCATGGCCAAAGCCATCGACGAAGGCCTGCCCAAACTCCGCATCGAAGAAGCCGCCGCTTCCAAGCAGGCGGCCATCGACCGCGGCCGTGATAAGATCATTGCCGTAAACCTCTTCGCAGTTGAGGGGGAAGACGACGTTGAGGTGCTCGTCGTGGACCAAGACGAGGTCCAGCGCCAGCAACTCGCCGGCCTGTCGTCCCTCAAAGCCTCGCGTGACAGCGATGCCGTCCATGCGGCCCTCGACGCCTTGACTTCGGCGGCGCGCGGCGGCGGCAATTTGCTCGCCGCCTCGGTCGCGGCGGCCCGCGTGCGCTGCACGCTTGGCGAAATCAGCGCAGCCCTTGAGTCGGTATTCACTCGCTTCCAGCCGGCCGACCGTCGCGTCTCGGGCGTATTTTCGCGGGCGATGGAAGGATCCGAAGCTTACGACAACGTCCGTACCCTCAGTGACGCGTTCGCAGCCCGCGCTGGCCGCCGTCCGCGCATCCTCGTCGCCAAGATGGGGCAGGACGGCCACGACCGGGGAGCCAAAGTCGTCGCCTCGTCCTTCGCCGACCTCGGCTTCGACGTCGACCTCGGCCCGCTGTTTAGCACGCCCGCTGAAGTGGCACGCCAAGCCGTCGAAAATGACGTCCACGTGGTCGGCGTCAGCACGCTCGCGGCCGGCCATCTGACCCTCGTGCCAGGCCTGATTGAAGCCCTGCGCGAGGCCAGCCGCCCCGACGTCCTCGTCGTGGCCGGCGGGGTGATTCCGCCCGGCGACCACGAGGCGCTGTACAACCACGGCGTCGTCGGCGTCTTTGGGCCTGGAACGCCCATCACCAAGAGCGCCAAGGACATCCTCGACTTGTTGCTCGAGGCCTACACAAAATGAGTTGCCACTCGCGGAATTTGGTTTTGGCACAAGAAGCCACGATATTGGGTTCGGATACGTTATTTTGACGTTGAATCAACCATTCGCACTCACCAAACATCTTATCATGAGTCATTTATCTCTCTTCACAGCCCTGGTTGTGAGTTTGTCTTGCGCCACGAGTTGGGGGCAAAAGACCATTCAAAATCCCCCTGCGGGCACTGCGGTTCCAGGCGAGGTCATTGTCAAATTGGACAAGCGTTTTCAGCCAGAGGCCATCACTGACAAAGGCATTTTCTACCACGGCATTCCCGCGGACTTGCAATTGAAGGAGACGTTGAGTGCACTTTCTGGCATTTACCTGTTCAGCTTCGACGCTGTGGCGATGAATGAGGACATGATACTGCGTACGATGAACGGCTTGCCCTTCGTGGAGGCTGCTCAGTTGAATCACTACGTCGAAGATCGCGCAACGCCCAACGATCCGCAGTTTGGTTCGCAATGGCACCACATCGATGCTTCAGACAACGACATCGATTCTGACTTGGCTTGGGACATCACCACCGGTGGCGCCACCGCCAACGGAGACCGGATTGTGGTGGCCGTTCTTGAGGGTGGAGGTTCCAACTACAACCACGTTGACCTCATTGACAATCACTGGGTCAATTCGGCGGAAGTGCCCGGGAACGGCATCGACGACGACGGCAACGGTTTTGTCGACGACTACAATGGCTGGAACGCAGGGAGCAACAACGACGCGATTGCGGCGGGTGGACACGGGACATCTGTCAGTGGGATGATTGGCGCCACAGGCAACAACGGCAATGGTGGTGCAGGCGTGAATTGGGATGTAGAGATCATGCAAGTTGACATGGGAGGTGGGCTCACCGAATCCAATGTGATTGCGGCGTACAACTATCCCTACACCATGCGGAACCTGTACAACACGTCGGGCGGCACTCAGGGTGCGTTCGTTGTGGCCACCAACGCCTCTTGGGGCATTGACGGTGCGAACCCCGCAAACTACCCTGTTTGGTGCGCGTACTACGACGATTTGGGTGCTGTGGGTATTTTGAACTGCGGCGCCACGGCCAACAACAATGTCAACATCGATGTGGTGGGGGACATGCCCACCGGATGTGGATCGGACTACATGGTGGCGGTGACGGCCACCAACGACAACGACGTGCGGACATTCTCTGGTTACGGCGCCACGACCATTGACTTGGGCGCCCCCGGTGAGAACGTGTTCTTGCCTTCTGGTTCGACCGGATATGGTGGAACGTCGGGAACGTCATTTGCAAGCCCATGTGTGGCTGGTGGAATCGCCTTGGTGTACAGCGCGCCTTGTGCGGACCTCGCGTCCAACGCCCTTTTGACGCCACAAGCCACGGCCGACGCCGTTCGCAGCTACATCTTGAACGGGGTGGACCAAGTGGCCAACCTCGCGGGTGAGACTGTCACGGGAGGACGCTTGAACGTGCGCAATGCACTCGACTTGGCCATTGAGGACTGCAACCCAGACATTGGGTGCACCGACCCCACGGCATGCAACTACAATCCTGAAGCCATCACGGACAACGGATCTTGTCTGCAATTTGACGATTGTGGCGTGTGCGGCGGCGACAACAGCTCTTGCACAGGTTGCACGGACCCCGTGGCATGCAACTACGATGCCGAAGCGACCATTGAAGATGGGTCTTGCATTGACGGCACAGGCATCACCATTGCTGTCGGAGGCGGCACTTGGGACGGTGAGATTGGGTGGTCCTTGGATTTGAACGGTGAGGTCTTCGCGTCTGGCGGTGCCGGTACGGTCACAGCTTGTTTGTCCGAAGGTTGCTTCACCTTGAGCATGACCGATTCCTACGGCGACGGTTGGAACGGTGCGATTTACACGATTTCTGCGGCCGATGGCACGGTGATTGCGACCGGTGATTTGGATACGGCCCAACAAGGCGATGGCTCTACCCAAGGTTCTGATGTGGTTCAAATTGGCGTCGATTCTTGCGGCTTGGGTTGCACCGATGCGGAGGCCTGCAACTACAACCCAGATGCCAGCCTCGACGACGGTTCTTGCAATTTCGACTGCAACGGGTGTACCGATCCTGCTGCGTGCAACTACGATGCCACGGCAACCCAAGATGACGGTTCATGTGCGGTGAACGACGACTGTGGGGTTTGCGGCGGCGACAACAGCACATGCACGGGCTGCACTGATCCTGCCGCGTGCAACTACGATGCTTCGGCGTTGTTTGACGACGGCTCTTGCCTTGCCAATGACGAATGTGGAGTGTGCGGTGGTGACAACAGCACATGCACTGGATGTACCGATGCTGCCGCTTGCAACTACGACCCTTCTGCGTTGTTTGACGACGGCTCTTGTCTTGCCAATGACGAATGTGGAGTGTGCGGTGGTGACAACAGCTCGTGCGGTGGATGCACTGATGCCACGGCATGCAACTACGATCCAGCGGCGGTTATTGACGATGGCTCTTGCATCTTCGGAGGTGAAGGAGTGACGATCACCATTCTGACGGACAACTACCCTGGAGAAACCACTTGGAGTTTGACCGACGTTTCTGGCACCGTGGTGGCATCGGGTGGTCCATATGCCACACAGGCGGTGGAAGAAGTGATGCAAGTGTGTGTGGCGCCCGGCTGCTATACCTTCACAATCAACGACTCCTTTGGCGACGGCATTTGCTGTGCTTACGGAACAGGCTTGTACACTGTGTCCTCTCAAGGAACAGTGCTTGCCACCGGCGGTGAATTTGCAGACACGGAGAGCACCGAGTTCTGCTTGGGCTCAGGCTTTGGATGCACGGACGAGACGGCGTGCAACTACGATGCAGAAGCGACAACGGACGACGGCTCATGTGATTTCACTTCTTGCGTGGGCTGCACCGATGCGGAGGCTTGCAACTACAATCCAAATGCAACGGTGGACGATGGCTCTTGTGTGATGCCTGACCCTGTGGACGGTTGCACGGACACATGCGATTTCCCCGTGTCCGTCATCGAAGCTGCACTGGCCCAAACAGTGGCCGGAACCGCGGTCGAATTTGGCGCCTACGGAACCTTGTCTTCGCTCGAAGTGACGTTGGATTGGTCCCAGGTGGATGAAACTGGCGCATGGCCAGCCGACCTGTTGGTTGAAATTGGCTTGCCGGACGGCAGCTGTGTGGCTTTGGGTGGATACGATGTGACAAGTGCAACTTGCACAGACTTGGGCAACTACACCGTGGTGTGGCCAGACACTTGGGCAGTCAGCACGGCCGGCACATACACAACGTCTATTGACCTCAGTGGCGCTGCGTTGAGCGGCACGGGATTGTGGTCCATCACCCTCATCAATGGATGGGCGACAGGTGGTTCTTCAAACTACGATGCCACGTTCACCATGACGGGTCTGTGCACCTCGGATGACATCGATATCCCGGGATGTACGGACGAAACAGCGTGCAACTACAACCCAAGTGCGACCGCAGATGATGGCTCATGCGACTATTCGAGCTGTTCCGGATGTACGGATTCTACGGCGTGCAATTACAATCCTTCAGCGGTCGAAGACGACGGCTCTTGCGAATTCACAAGCTGTGCAGGCTGCACCGAGATTTTCTCTTGCAACTTCGACCCCAACGCCACCATCGACGACGGCTCTTGCATTTTGCCCTACGACATTGTGTATGAAGACCTCGATGGCGATGGCATCGGCAGCGAAGTCGGAATTGCAGACGTGTGTGAATTGGGACCAGGCGTCAGCTTGGAAACGGGGGACTGCGACGACAGCAACGACGCCGTGTATCCAGGTGCCCCAGGCACAGGAGAGGGCATTGACAACAACTGCAACGGGGTGATCGATGCAGATGAAGCCTTGCCAAACCTCTGCCCCGAAGACTTGAACAACGACGGATTGATCTCTGTTGCCGACATCTTGGAGTTGCTTGCCGACTTCGGATGCACTTCGGATTGCGATGCGGACCTGAACGGGGACGGCGCAACCAACGTGAACGACATCTTGCAGATTTTGGCCGCGTTCGGAGGCGAGTGTGATTGATTCATCGGACGGACCGATGCAGAAAGGGCGAGCCTCGGCTCGCCCTTTTTGTGTCTCATGATGCGGGTTTTGGCGCTTTTTTAAAGCTTGCCTCGTGCGCAAATGGCGCTTAGCAAATGGCGCCGAACGCGCTCAATACGGCAAGGACATCGTTGACGCCGACCGTGCCGTTGGCGTCGAGGTCAGCGGTGCAGTTGGTGGCGCACCCAAATTCCCCGAGCACCATCAGCACGTCGCCCACACCGACCGCACCATCTCCCGTCAAGTCCGCGGGACAGTCGTCGCCAGAAGGACCCGAATTGGTCGCGTTGGGCGTGGGAGGGGTATTTGTGCCGGGAACAAACGTGGTCCACGTGTCTGCACCATCTGTCACGCGGCCGTAACTGGTGTTGGGCAATTGTTGCGTGTCCCACGAGATTTGGTCCACACACCGCCAGCCAAACTCATCCCACACGCTCAGAATCAAATCGTCACCAGAGGACTCGACGTTGAAGGAGGTGTGAAGGGGTCCGTCCTCGGGGTCGTTGTCGCACCAAAGCACGCGGTGGTCGCCGGGATCGACGGTGAAGGAAGGAAAAGTGAAGCGCTGGGGTTCGCTTCGTCGGTTGGTGAGGTGGAGTCCAGCCACGTTGAAGGGAACGTCTGCTGCGTTCACGATTTCCACCCAGTCGGCGTAACCACCTGCCTCGTCGGTCACAAAGGTGCTGTTCAGCGCCATCACCTCATTCAAGCGGAACGGATTGTTGGGTGCGCGGCTGATCCAAGCCTGTGCGGGGACACAAGGGTCTGTGGGTTGTGCGCCGTCGCTGTATGTTGCAGACGCGTACCAGCTGACTTGGTCGGAATCGGGCAGATGCACTTTCAATCCGAGCCGGCCGTCTTGGGCAGCACCGTCTCCACTCAGCCCGTCGTCATTCATGGACAAGGTCTGGTAGGGGGTGCCGTCCACACTGAGGTGAAGCTGCACGGACAATGGCGATCCAGCGGCTTCGGCTTTGATGCGAAGGGTGTCGTCCACCACAGGGGTGTAAGCCCATGCTTGAATGTCTCTCGGGAATTGGGCGTCTGACGTTTGGCTGTAGGCCGAGGGCGCCCGTTGGTTCACGTAGGTGGCGATGCCTTGCGGGACATGGCCGCCCCATCCCGTGGTGAGGCTGTTGAGGAAGGCGTCGTCGTCAAAGCCATAGTCGTAGGTGCGGTAGACGTCCTCCAAGGCCGCCGTGGTCAACATCGTCTTCAACGAATTGCCGTGTTGCAGCCAAGCCGATCCCGTGAAGGAGCCGTTGTCAATCAAGTCGCGGATGTACCATCCGAGGCGAGTTCGGTATTGCACCACGCCCATCATGCGGTCGTAGAGGGGTTTGGTGCCCCATTGGTCCCAGGCGTAAACATTTTGGTCCACCCAATTGCCGCCCCACTCGATGCCACAGGTGTTGTCGACGTCGTAACTGAACATCATCAAGCGACCGTCGGAAGGACGCTCATAGAGGTAAAAATTATTTTGGTTCCCGATGTAGTTGTCCCAATGCCCGACGAGGATTTCCACCGCGGCAAGCCGGAGGAACCCGTCGACATCGAAAATGGCTTCGAGTTCACATTGAAAGTTGGCGTCGCTGGCGGTACCCAAGGTGTGGCACAGGTCGCGGATGGCAGAGTAGTCGTCCTCGGCGTTGTTGGTTTTCAATTCGTAGGTCCGCTGTTCCGAGTTCCATGGGGGTGTGAATTTGTAGGCTTCGGGATTGTCGCCCAAGTCAGCCAAATCGGCAGGGTAGGTGCACTTCCACAGGTTGCCGTGGTCGTGCTTGAATCGCTTTTGGATGAATTCCTCGTCCACATGCTCGACGTTGATGTAAAGGCCCTTGTACTCGTCGTTGATGTACAGCCGCACATGGCTGATCCGCGGGGCGATGTATCCCTGCGCCCGCATGTATTCCCACACCATACGCGCCCGCATCATGGAGGGGTCGTTGTGATTGCCATTGAGGTTCATTTTCTCAAGGCCGTTCCATTTCCCACCTGCATTGAACGTGTTGAAGCTCACCTTGAAGCTCTTCTTGGCCGCGATGCGAGAGGTGTTGCCACGAAGCCGAATCCCCACATTGCTCACGGTGTCGGTGCCCGCCGAGGATTCATAGACGAAGGTCCCAGGCCACTCTTCGTTGGAGTAGGCGTTGTCTGGGTTGAGGATGAAGTCGAGGTCGGTTTGGGCCAACGTCAGCCTCACCGAGGCCACTTCGTCCGCCAGAAAAGCAGAACCCAATTCGGGAACGTAGTCCTGCGCTGGGGAGGTGATGCCCGCGAGGAGACCGCCCACAGTGACCCAAAACAGGCGCTGACAGAGATGCTTCATGCTAACCTAAGATACGGAGTGGGGTGCGAAGCCCATTGAGAAAATCCTTGATCGGCATGGCGGGTTTGCCTTGGGGTTGAATGCGGGTCAGGGAGAGGGTGCCATTTCCGCACGACACGGACAAGGTGTCCTTGGACACGTGAACCGTTCCGGGTTGGCCGCCAAAGTCGGATTCGGTCCGTTCGCTGGCGTGCACCCGCAACGTGTCTCCCGAAGGAAGGGTCGTCCAAGCTCCGGGGAAGGGATTCAATCCACGGATTTGGTTGTGGATCTCCTCAGCGGATCGGGACCAATCGATGCATCCGTGGTCCTTGAAAAGCTTGGGTGCCTCTTTGGGAACCACGCCATCTTCAAGCAAGGATTCTTGGGGGACCGGATTGGCAGTTCCTTCGGCCAGCGCATCGATGGACCGCACCAAAAGGTGCTTGCCGGCTTCCAGGAGGCGATCGTGCACGACCCCCGTGGTGTCGTCCGGTCGAATGGGGATTTCCACGCGGTCCAGCACGTGGCCAGTGTCGATTTCATGCTTCAGCAAGAAGGTGGACGCGCCGGTCGTTTTTTCACCATTCAGGACAGCCCAATGGATGGGTGCAGCCCCCCGGTATTGGGGCAGGAGGGAGCCATGAAGGTTGACCGTGCCGAGGCGTGGTCGGTTCCAAACCACCTCGGGCAACATTCGGAAGGCCACCACAACGCCCAAGTCGGCGTTCCACGCATCCAGTTGGGCGTGGAAGGTCTCGTCCTTGAGTTTCTCGGGTTGGGCAAGGGGCAGCTTGTGCTGGAGTGCAACTTTTTTGACGTCGCTGGCGCGCAAGGATCGGCCACGTCCCGCAGGGCGGTCAGGGGCGGTCACCACTCCGACCAACTCATGGCGACTCTTGAGCAATTGTTCAAGACACGTGGCTGCAAAAAGGGGCGTTCCGAGGAACACCACACGCAGGGAAGGCGATGCGTCAGAAGAAGAACTCATGCCACAAAGGTCAGGCGCTTTCGGCTTCCTTTAACGAAGGATGACCCTGACGCCAAGGCAGGGCTCGAAGCGCACCAGCAGCGCCCACAATCATGCATATGAAATAGATCCAGTCGGCCCGCCAGATGACGTCAATGGGTTGCGTCCAAACCAGGGTCAAGGCATACGCCACGACCATGTAAATGCCCACAGAGATGAATTCAATGAGAAACACGGGTTTGGTGAAGCCCGCGCCTTGAAGGACGGAAATGAGGATGGAGGAGAGGGCGTAGAACTGAAGGGCCACGAATGCCGTGCCGAGCGTGGCTGCCATGGCGTCGAGACCTGGAGATGGTTCAAAAAAGTGGCTTGCCAACCAATCCGGATAGAAGATGTAGCCGTGGGTCAAAAGCCACACGCCCCCATAGCTCAGGGCCGCCAGCTTGAGAATGGCTGGGACGAGTTCGTGTGATCGTCCTTCGCCAATGAGCGTGCTGACGACGGTGCGCGTGGTTTGGCCGAGGCCGGTACAGATGACAAACGCCAACATGAAAGCGTTGCGCGTCAAGTGACTGATTTTGAGCTCCATCATGCCCACGCGCTCGACAAAGAAGAAGAATGAGGCCCATGTGGCGATGGTCATGCCAAATTGCGCCATTATGGGCGCCGACAACGACCACCACTGTCGTTCCATGGCCCGGTTGCGCGCAGCCCGGCCCATGTACGATGCCTGGTGGGTCCGGCGGCTGGCCCAAAGCCACGCGAACAAGGCGCCCAAACATTCGGCCGTGAAAGAAGCGTATGCCGCGCCCTGCGCGCCCATGGCGGTGCCTCCCCACCATCCCTCGACCCACAGGGCATCGAGGACTACGTTGGTGCTGGCCATGAGGAGTGCAAGCACGAGGATGGGACGTGTTTTGGCCTGGCCGATCCAGTCGGCTTCCACAGCCATGAGCACCGCAAACGGAATCAGGCCCCAAGCCCGAACGCCGAGAAACGGCTCAAAGACAGCTTGGACGTCGGGATTTTGAAGGAGGAGCTTCCAGCCACCTAGGGCATTGATGCCCAGCACCACGGTGGCCAGCATCAGTCCCAGGGCGCCCAGCCCCATGCGTCCTGCCCTGAAAGCGTGGGCCATTTGGGCGGAGTCGCTTTGGCCCTTGAAACGGGCAACCAGGATTTGGATGCCTACACTGCCACCCGCAATGATCATGGTGAAGGTGAGGTAAATCAGCCCCGCGTTGCCTGCGCCATTGATTTCCAGCTCACCGGCGCGGCTGAGGAAGAAATTGTCCGTCAGGACGACGAGGAACTGCACGAGGCTGCCCAGAGAAATGGGCACGGCGATGCGCAGCAAGTTGCGGATGCCCGTGTCCAAGGGCGCCCCTGACGGCGTGTTCTCCGTCATGAGAGGGAAGCCAACGTCGGCGGAGGGGTGAGGCCGTGTCGGGCCAAAATGCCTTGGGCGTTGCGGACCGATTTGAAGATCCACTCGGCACTCAATACGGCATGCTCGTCGGGATGCAGCCGCCATGAGAGCTCCGATTGCTCCAACCGCGTGCGAACCCGTTGCATCAGGATGGCCGCCGCCACGCTGATGTTGAAGCTCTCTGCGAACCCGTGCATCGGGATTTCAACAAAGGCATCGGCGTGCGCCATCATGAAGTCAGACGCACCTGAAAATTCCGTTCCCATGACAAGGGCAACAGGCCGATCGAGTGGCAGGTTCTCTGGCGTGTGGCCCTCGGCGTGCGGGGAGGTGACCACAACCTGGATTCCTTTGGCTTTCAACGATTCCACACACGCCAAACGGGGGTCAGGTGCGTGCAGATACCGGTGCAAGTTGAGCCATTGGGACGCCCCCTTGGCGACGCCTTTGTTGCGCGACCACGCGTTTTCGTTTTCGATGAGGTGCACATCCAGCAATCCCAATCCGTCTGCGCTGCGCATTACGGCGCTGGCGTTTCGGCTTTGGTAGACGTTTTCAAGCACCACCGACAGGTGCCGCGAGCGATGGATGGCGACGTGGTCAAGTTTGGCCAGTCGGGCCTCGGTCACCAAAGGGCGCAAGACCTCGGCACATGCACGGGCATGGGCGACGTCTGCAGAGGTGGGCAAGGCGTAAGGCACGGCGTGAATTTCGGGACAAAAAAATCCCCTCACCGAAGTGAGGGGACTTCAAAATAGGATTGGATGAAGATCAGACCTTCAAACCAGCGCCGGCCTTGAACTTCACAACGTTCTTGGCAGCGATTTTGATTTCAGCACCGGTCTGTGGGTTGCGGCCCGTACGGGCGCCGCGGTGGCTCACAGAGAAAGAACCAAAACCAACGAGAGAAACACGGTCGCCAGACTTGAGGGCACCGTGGATGGCACCTGTAGTGGCGTCGAGAGCGCGGGCAGCATCTGCCTTAGAAAGACCTGCACCTGATGCGATTGCATCGACCAATTCAGACTTGTTCATGAGTATGAGTTGAGGTTAAACAAAAAACTAACTCAGCCAAATGTATACGCGCATTCTCAGTGCTGGCACGGGATAGCGGACGAATGGGGGCATTTTGTGGACAAACCGCGCTTCCGTGTTGATAAGGGCAGCTTTTTGGGGGTGATTTGGCCGTTTTTTCCTGACGTGACGCGGGTTTCAGCCCCGTGTCTCAGGGGAGGGGCGCACCAATTCAAGGGCCAAGGACAGGGCAGCAAGCGCCAAATACGCGGGTCCAGTGACCCCCACGACCCAATGTTGTCCGGCGGAAACGAGGCAGGCCACGATGCCCAAACTCACGCGTACAATGCCGAGGAAATCGTTGTCCCTTCCCGGCGTCGCCTCCAACCGATGGGTGAATGCCCCCGCGCCATGCGACGCCAAGCACACCCATGGTGCCACGGCAGAGGGCAACATGGTGATGCCGATCAAGGCCAAGGCCACCCCAACGAGGTGAATGGCGGCGTGGACGGACCGGGGCAACTGAAGCATGGTGCAAAAGTAGGAGCGGATGCTTCACAATACCTTCGCGCCATGAAGGAGATCACCCCTTACCGTCCAGAAATCCGCTTCAGTGATGTGGATGCATATGGCATCGTGCACAACGCCAAGTACATTGTCTACATGGAGCAGGCGCGTATTCACTGGTGGCGTCAGGCCATGGGTGATGGAACATGGGATTGGTCCAAAGTCGGCGTGCTCGTGGCCCATCACAGCATCGACTACATCAGGCCCGTGCGGTTGGGCGATGTCCTTGAGGTACAAAGCCACATTGGGGATCTCGGCAACAAAAGCATGGATGTCCACTACGAATTGACATGCGGGGACCATGTGGTGGCCAAGGCCAAAACCGTACTCGTCTGCTTCGATCACAAGACCCAAGCCACGATTCCAGTTCCTGAGGCGTGGCGCACAGCCTTGGAGGCGCTCAAGGCACACTCCCCATTCATCGAGGGCTAAGGACGTCCCGTGGCGTCATTTGTGAATCAGCCACACCCGGTGCGTCCACGGTGGGAGAGTGTCGCTGTTTCGGGGTGAAATCGGGGCGAGGGTGCCGTCCGCCTGCAATGCTTCGACGGCGATGGCGTCGGCCAGCCAAGGGGCGAGGTTGGACCAAGGCAGTCCCCGTTCTTCAGCCGCGGCATTGACCAGGGTGACAATGCGAACGTCGTCCTGTTCGCGCGAGAAACCATAGACGCCCCGCTTGGGGAAGAAGTGTTCCATGCCGCCTTGAAATGCGCGTGGATAGGCATTTCGAATGCGCAGCAAGCCTTGAATGTGATCAAACCACAGCTGCTCGTCTGCGGTCCGCCCCTCGGCGGTGAAGGCATCTCGTTGGTCTTCGGCCCATCCGCCAGGCATGTCTTGACGGACCTTTCCGTCGGGTTCACATCGGGTGTCAAACCCGAGCTCCGTCCCGTAGTACAAGCAAGGTGTGCCTCGTCCCATGAGCAGCATGGCGAGCCCGGCAAGTGCTTTGTCCTCGGAGCCCGCTTCTGCAATCCAACGGTGCGTGTCGTGGTTGTCGAGGAAGGTCACCAGTTTTTGGGGGTCGGGGTACAGGAAGTCCTCGGCCAACACCTCGTACACCGCGCCAATTCCATGCTCCCAACCTTCGCCCTGTTCCACGGCCTCCTGCATGGCGAAGTGCCAAGCGAAGTCCACAGCGCCATCCAGACCCGTGACGTCGCCCCAGCCAAATCCTGACCCTTCTACAAGTGCCGCCTGCTTGGCGGAACCGTACACCCAGGCCTCGGAAAACATGAAGGACTCGGGGAAGGCATCCGCCACGCGACGGGTCAAGGCCGCCATGGCATCCTGTTGACCGTAGGTGTAGGTATCAATACGCAGTCCATCGACGCCCACCTCGGCCATCCACCACAGGATGTTGGTCCCCATGTAGCGTTGCAGGTCGGGATGGAGCTGGTTCATGTCGGGCATCATGCGGTCAAACCAACCGTTGTTGAAACCAGCAAGATCCACTTCTTGGCGATGTGGATCCACGACCACGCCGCTTCGGTAGTTGGTGCGCTTGGCTTCGGAGAAGTCCCCCGCCCATTGATGCACCCACGCGCTGTCGACGGGGTGGGTGAGGAGACGGTGTAGGTTGCCCCAGTGGTTGGGCACCCAATCGTGGACGATGCGGATGCCGCGGTTGTGGGCTTCACGGGTCAGCGCTTTATAATCTTCAAGTGTGCCCAGCCGTGGGTCGACGCGGTAGCTGTCGGTGCAGGCGTAGCCGTGGTAGGAGGTTTTGGCCAAATCATTTTCCACCACCGGCGTCATCCACACGGCCCCGACCCCCAAATCACGGAGGTAGTCCAATCTGCCGTTCACACCTTGAAGGTCGCCCCCGTGTCGCGCATACATCTCGGTGCGGTCCACGCCACGCTCCAGCATGCCGGCCACGTCGTCGTTGCGCGCGTTGCCATTCGCGAATCGGTCCGGCATGATGAGGTACATCGTCGGTGATTCATGCCAAGCGTCCAAGCGGTTTTGGGGCAGGGAAGGAGTCGCCCCAAAGGGCACCCGAACCGCTTTGCCACGATTCCGAAACACCTTCAATTCCACCTCGCGCGGGCACGTCACGCCATGAACGTCCAACACCACCCAAACGTGTCCAGGCAACGCGCCCTCGCGCCATCCTTCCAACACCACCTCCTCATCTTGACAGCGAACCTCTGTGATGTCTGCCCAATCGGGGTTGGAGATCAGCACCTCGACTCTGCCTTCCTCGAGGTCACCCCACCAATGCGGTGGATCGATGGTCGTTTGCGCCAAGCCGCTGATGGGGCTGAATATCAAGGCTGTGGCAGCCACAAATGAGTTCGACCATGAAAAGGTCTGAATCCACAATTTTGCCAAAGGCATGTGCATGAATCGCAATTTTTTGGGGTCCAAGACGCTCCCAATTTCGCCTTGATTGCCATTAGTTTTGTCGAAAGTGTCTTTTTTACACCACACAATCAACCGATTCTCGATGAAACATTTGTTCTCTTTCCTCGCTGCGGCCATGTTGGCTTCTGCAGCTTGGGCCCAAACCACGGTGACCCTCACGGTGGACATGACCAATGAAATGGTCAGCATGGACGGCGTTCACGTCGCCGGTAATTTTCAAGGATGGCAGCCTGCAGCCACGCCAATGATCGACAATGGCGACGGTACTTGGTCCTACACTTTCACATCGGATACAGCTGCGTCGTACCAGTACAAGTTTGTGAATGGCAATGCGTGGGGTACCGATGAAGAGGTTCCCGGGGCATGTGCTGTGGAAGGCAACCGCGGCATCACTGTCGACGGCATGATGGGCGATGTGTCTGCCGAAGCATGCTTTGGCAACTGCGCTGCGTGCGGTATGACGACTGTTCGTTTCCGTGTGGACATGGCCAACGAAGAGGTCTCACCCTTCGGAGTGCATGTCGCTGGATCTTTCAATGCATGGTCTTTTGATGGGCTCGAATTGTTAGACGACGATGGCGACATGGTTTATGAGGTCATTCATTCATGGGATGCAGGCACAGATACATCCATTGTCTACAAGTTTGTGAATGGCAACAGTACAGCCGATTTGCTTGAATCTGTCGAAGGCGACTGCAGCGATCCCGCCGAGCCTCAATTTGGAAACAGATACTTGGCCCTTGACGCGGCAGACATCGTGGTTTCTGCGAACGAGTCTGGCAGCCCGTACTGCTTCAACTCTTGTGGTTCTTGCGTTGCGCCTCTGGCCGTAACGTTCAACGTAGACATGACTGTTGTGGCCGCGGTCTCTGAGAACGGCGTTCACATTGCAGGGTCTTTCCAAGGATGGAACCCTGGTGGCACGCCTTTGACTGACAACGGCGATGGCACGTGGAGTGTGACGGTTGAAATGGAACCAGGCACCTACGAGTTTAAGTTCATCAACAGCAACGACTGGGATGGCAACGAAGAAAACATGGAAGGCACGGGTTGCAACGCTGGTGGCAACCGCATTGCCTCCTTTGATGCTGACAACAGCACCTACACCGCGTGCTTCAACACCTGCCCCGGGGAGTCTTGCGTTCCAGATCCCGATCCGGCGGACGTGACGTTCCGTGTGAACACGGCCAACCAAGAATTGATGGAAGGCGACACGTTGTTTGTGTGGGGCAGCTTCACAGGCTGGCAAGGTGGCGCCATTGCCATGACCGACGCAGACGCCGACGGCATTTGGGAGCACACAGAAACCATTTCTGGCGGTGCGAACGTGGACTACAAGTACAGCATCGGACACCCCAACAGCGAGGGCATGGTCGAAGAGGACGGTGTGTTCGTCTTGGATGGTGACACGACCAATTTTGAGGCTGCAGGTTGCGGTACGGGGAACGGCTTTGGTGGGTTCAACCGTCGCCACGTTCGTTCAGGCTTGGCCGAGTTTTTGGACGTGGTCTGCTTCAACGAGTGCAGCGATTGCGAAGGCAGTGACGCCAGCGTCTATGATGTGACTGTGACCTTCGGGTTGTTCCCCAACCCTGCGACCGACCGCGTGGTGTTGACGGGAGCACAGGGCAATGCGGACGTTTTCATGCTGGACGTGCAGGGCCGTGAAGTCATGAATCTGAACAATGCGGCGTTAAATGGCCGTTTTGAACTGAACCTGGCTGGCCTCGAGGCCGGTGCGTACACCGTGGTGCTTCGCCAAGGTTTGAAGCAAGGTGCACAACGCATCTTGGTTCAGTAAGCGACGACTTGAGTACCCTTTGCAAGAGGGCGTGAATGGAAAGCCCGGGCAACCTGCCCGGGCTTTCTGCGTTTTACATGTGCAGCAGGTTTGTTTGGTCGTGTGCATGACTTGCGAGGAATTGATGAAAACTTCGCTCGCAGCCCTCTCTCCACGCCGATTATATTTGCCGCAAACTGATTCACAACCTAAACCTTCTCCATGAAGCGATTGTCCTCTTTCGCAATGGCCATGGGAACTGCCGTTCTCGCCACTGCACAGCTCACAGGAGTGAGCATCGAGTCTGTCTTGACTCACGACGCCTCCATTGACCCTTCTCTGGATGGCTACACCACGTACCGCATCTATGCGGACGTCACCTCCGGTACAGACTTTGTTTCTGCCGTATTTGGCGATGCATCGACCCCCCTCGTGCTGGGATGCACAGGCAACATCTACCAAAGCATTGGTACCAACTTCAACTATGCCATTGAGGTGAACCCGTTGTTCTTTGGAACGTTTCCCACGGGTGAGTACGACTCGTGGTTTACCATTGGATCTGAGGATGCAAACGGCGGCGTGAACGTCCAAGCCACTGCAGACACCATGGAACCTGCGCTCGCCCTTTTCAATGCGGGTGAAGGCTTCACCATCAACGACCCCATCGGTGCATCATGGTTCAACGTGTTCTCATGCACGTCGGAGCAAACCATCGAGGAATGCGCCGCGACAAGCTTGGCTTTTGGGGGGGATGACAACCGTGTGTTGATCGGCCAAATCACGGCCACCGGCGAAGTCTACGGCATCTTCAACCTCCAAGTCTTTCCCAACGGAGTCCAATCGGAACAACAGCAATCTACGGCCACGTTCAGCACCAATGCCGATGATGTGTTTGGTTGCACCAACCCTGCCGCCACCAACTACGACATGACGGCAACGTTGGACGATTTGTCTTGCGTGTTGCCATGCACCGTTTCATTGAGTTTGGACAACTTGACGACTCCTTCTTGCAACGGTGAGAATGACGCGTTGATTCAGGTTTTGGCTTCTGGCGCTCAGGGCTCGGACGATTACTACCTTGATGCCATTGACGGCACGGCTCAAAACTTTGGCAACTTCGGTTCGCTTGTTTCGGGCATGTACACGGTTTACGTGATGGATGCCGCCGGGTGCACGGATTCGCTTGTCGTGGAGGTTCCGGTCACTGAAGTGGTGGAAGTCAATGCGGTGTTGACTTCAGGTGTCTCCTGCTACGACACGGAGGATGCGGTGTTGACCATCATCGAGACCACAGGTGGTTCCGGGATGTACGAATACTACATCTCCAACAACCCCACGGTGTTTACCACCCAAACGGAGTGGACGGGCTTGGCCGGCGGCCAAACCCTGAGCATTTACGCCATTGACAGCAACGGTTGTTTTGGTCAGTCTGCGGCTGTGGCCATCTCAACCCCAACGGAGATCAATGTCGGCTTCCAATCCAACGCCAGTGTGGTGGATGCGACGTGTGCCAACACGCCAGATGGTGAGATTTACTTGCAGGCATTTGGTGGAGCAGCGCCTGGCACCATCCAGTACTCTGTTGATGGTGAAAACTATGCGCCGAGCCCCTTGATGGTGACCGGTGGTACGTACACCGTGACCGCCCAAGACGTCAACGGTTGCACAGCCACGATGGAGCAAGAAGTGGTGGTTGGTCCTGCGGCCATCGATGTGAATGCGATGGCCATGCCTGAAGCGTGCTTCGGAAGCGCAGACGGTCAAGTGTCTTGGGCTCCTGAGGGAGGTGAGGGCATGTACACCTACGCTTTTGGCGGAGAAGCCACCACTGAAACGGCGGTGTCTGATCTCGCGCCAGGCACGTACGAGGTGACGGTCACGGACGAAGACGGTTGTTCTGAAACCGTCAGTGTGGAGGTGGCAGCTGGTGTGGAAATCACCGCAACCGCGGTGAGCACGGATGCATCCTGCTTCGGTGACGACGATGGAGAGGTGGAACTCTCTGCCGCGGGCGGAACCGGAAGCTTCCAATACAGCGACGACGGCAACAGCTTTGGTCAGGACAGCGAATTCGACGATTTGTTGGCCGGCACATACAACTTCTTCGTCCAAGACGAGAACGGATGCGTGGAGTCTGTGGAGGCCACCATTGGTGAGCCCGAAGCCATCGTGGTGACTGGCATTGTTTCGGAGGGTTCTGTCACGGGTGAGGGAGCCATTGACGTGACGGTCACGGGGGGCAGCTTGCCATACACTTACGAGTGGATTGGTCCTGGCGTGTCTGGTCAAGACGGCCAAGATCTCGAAGGCATTTCGACGGGATCGTACACGGTGGACGTGACGGACGACAACGGATGCACAACCCAGGAGACGTTCAACATCACCACGGACATTCGCGAGTTGGGTGCCGGTGTCACCGCAACGGTGTTCCCCAACCCTTCACAGGGCGAATTTGTGGTCGACGTGCAGGGTGGGTTCCAAGGAGCCATGGACTTCTTGATCCTCGATGCCCAGGGTCGCACCATTCAAGCGGGCCAATGGACAGCGACTTCAGGAGCATTCCGCACCACACTCGATTTGAGTGGGGCAGAGGCTGGCGTGTACCGCTTGGTGTTGGTGGCCGACGGCCGTCCAAACTCCGTGCAGCTCGTCAAGACGCACTGATTCCGTCAGACAAAGCATTCAAGAAAGGAGGCCCATCGGCCTCCTTTTTTTTTTGTACCAACCTCCCAAACGCGTTAAGGGATGGGTGAAAGTTGTATAAATGACATTTGGATATATGTAAATTTATATGCAACTTTATATGAGATTAACGCGTACTCGTCTTGAGGATTTCAAGATTTGTCTACGATGCATCGACTAAATGATTCACACATGATTGCTCCTTTGAACGGTTTGATCAAGCGCATTTCCTGCAAGAAGGAGGTGCTTTCCGCGCTGGTGTTTTTGGGATTGGCCCTTGGCTCGATTCACGCCCAATCACAGACTCCCTATTACCTCACTGTTGACTCTTCTGCCGCGGTGAGCGCAGAAGGGACGGTGTATCGATTCTACGTCCAAATGCAGGATGCGACGGATCGAATGAGTGCGGTCTTCGGCAATGACCTGTCCAGCTTGATTTTGAATACCCCAGATGGTGTGTTCAACAGTGCCTTCAACAGTTCGTGGAGCGCTTCAGGCATCAACCCGGCGTTTTTGCCAGTCTTCCCAGAATTGGCAGACGACACCTACGCGACCATTGGCTTGACAGGTCCTGCGGCCACCTCAGGCCTTACCGGAGCTGCTGATCCGTCACTGGTGGAAGATGTGAACCAACCTTTGTCTCCCTATTTCTTGACCCCAGGTGCGACGAATCTCGAAATCACCACCTTGACAGGGGCGTCATGGTACATTTTGAACACTGCGGCCAACGGTTTGCCTGATGAGAACATGCGCGTCCTGATTGCTCAAGTGACGACCGCAGGGCCGATTTCAGGCCAAATCAACTACCAAGTGTTTCCCCTTGGCGTCGGCGAAAATCAGGAACAAATCAGCATGTCATTTGACGGAGCAGGGATGTTTGGTTTGACTCCTGCGGAAGGATGCACAGATGAAAGCGCATGCAACTACGACAGCTCCGTGAGTGAAGACGACGGAAGTTGCGAATACACAAGTTGTGTGGGTTGCACAGAAATTCAAGCGTGCAATTACGACGCCGAAGCCACCATTGCGGACAACGATTCTTGTGTCTTCTGCGATTGTGGGGCTTCAACGTCTTACACGATGACCGTCTTGGAGGAGGATGCTGTTCAGGCTGGGCTGAAGAGGTACAAATTCTTCGTGAACATGCTGGACCCGACGGACCAAATCAGTGCGGTCTACGGCAACGCTGATACGGCGATGTATGTCACTGTGCCAGCCGGGGCTTTCAATACAAGCTTTAATTCCTCTTGGAGTGCATCTGGCATCAACCCCGCTTTCGTGACCAGTTTTCCAGAGATGGTGGACGACACGTATGCGACCATTGGTTTGACTGGCCCTGCCTCCACTTCAGGCATTGAAGGTGCCCAGGACCCGAGCATTGTAGAAGATCCAAACCAGCAGATCTCGCCATTCTTTTTGGTCGACGGTGCCACTTCGTTGGCTGCTGATATGATTGTGGGTTCATCTTGGTATGTCCTTTCAGATGCGGGCAATGCCCTTCCTGACGAGAATTTGCAGAGTTTGATCATGCAAGTGACCACATCAGGAGATGTTTCTGCCACCCTCAACATCCAAGTTTTTGAGGGAGGTGACGGGTCAAGCTTCATTTACAAGACATTTCATGTCGCTGGTCCCGGCACCTATGCTGCGGTGGGCGACGGCAACGCTTGTGGCTGCACCGACGTAAGTGCCTGCAACTACGACGCGAACGCGAACTACGACGATGGCTCCTGCCTTCAGGCTGACGAGTGTGGCGTGTGTGGCGGCGATGGCATTGCCGAAGGGGAATGTGACTGTGCGGGCAACGTGCTTGACGAATGTGGCGTGTGCAACGGTGACGGCATTGCCGAAGGGGCATGCGATTGCGATGGCAACGTGCTGGACGAATGTGGCGTTTGCGGCGGTGATGGCATCGCAGAAGGTGCATGCGATTGCGACGGCAACATTGTGGATGAATGTGGAATCTGTGGTGGCGCAGGCATTGCCGATGGGGAATGTGACTGTGCGGGCAACGTGCTTGACGAATGTGGCGTGTGCGACGGAGATGGCATCGCAGAAGGGGCATGCGATTGCGAGGGCAACACACTCGATGCCTTGGGCATTTGTGGAGGCACTTGCCTTGCCGACATTGATGAGGATGGTGTGTGTGACACGGAGGATGGATGCGTCGATTTGGACGCGTGCAACTTCGCCGATGCGCAGGCTTTGGCTTGCGACTTCTGTTCATGTGCAGGAGGTCAAACAGCGCCTGTGGGCATGCTCTTGGAAGCTCACGCCACCGGCTTGGCCAACGGCATGACGGCGTACCGGTTGTACATCACGTTTGACGACGCCCAGGATGCGCTGACGGCGGTCATGGGCAAGGAAGGCGAGGCGCTACGCCTTGAAACGACCACCTCGTTCTTCCAGTCTGAAGGAGAGGCCTTTGACTCTTACCTCGCCCTTGGTCAGAACAACATTTCTGTGTGGGGAGACGTCGCTGTAGTGTCGGCGTTTGAAGAGGGGCAGGATCTCGTTTGGGACACCCCTGTCGGCGGCGGCTGGATGGCTTCTGATTTGGCTGGCGTTCAAGCCGGCGATGACCTTCGCGTGTTGGTGGCGCAATTGACCACCGATGGAGAGGTGAGTGCCACGCTTCAAGCCCAAATCCAAAATCAATCCATCGCCTCCGCGGCAGACGTGGTGACCCTCATGGTCCAAGGTGTGGGCGACAACGACCCTGTCAACAACGTTTGCGGGTGCACCGACGTCAATGCCTTCAACTACGATGAAAGTGCAGAGTACGACGACGGTTCTTGCATTGACGTGGTGGAGGGTTGTCTCGATGCTTCGGCGTGCAACTATGACGCTTCCGCAAACACTGAGGACGGTTCGTGCTTGACCCTCGATTGTGCCGGGGCATGTGGAGGAACGGCCGTTCTTGACGCCTGTGGCGTGTGCAACGGACCTGGTGCGGTGTATGCATGCGGATGCGCAAACATTCCAGAAGACGATTGCGATTGCGATGGCAACCAACTCGATGCCTTGGGCGTGTGCGGCGGCGATTGTGACGCCGATGTGGATGCGGATGGCATTTGCGACGACGTTGATGCCTGCGTTGGAGAACTCGATGTCTGTGGCGTCTGCAACGGCCCAGGAGGCATCTACGAGTGTGGATGCTCAGACATTCCTGAAGGGGACTGCGACTGCAATGGCAACCAACTCGACGTCTTGGATGTGTGTGGTGGGGACTGCGCTGCGGACGCAGATGCCGATGGCATTTGTGACGACGTCGACGATTGTGTTGGCGCATTTGATGCCTGCGGCATTTGCAACGGTCCTGGAGAAATCTACGAGTGCGGATGTTCTTACATTCCTGCGGACGATTGCGATTGTAACGGCAACCAGCTCGACGCCTTGGGTGTGTGTGGCGGAGACTGCACTGCGGACGTGGATGCCGATGGCATCTGTGACGACGTGGATGACTGCGTTGGTGAATACGACGGGTGCGGGGTTTGCAATGGGGCGGGCGCGGTTTATGCCTGCGGCTGTTCAGGCATTCCAGCAGGGGATTGCGATTGCAACGGCAACCAAGAAGATGCGTTGGGCATTTGCGGTGGCGATTGTGCTGCCGACGAAGATGCGGATGGCATCTGTGACGACGTTGATGTCTGTGTGGGCGACTACGATGCTTGTGGCATTTGCAATGGCCCAGGAGAGATCTACGAGTGCGGATGCTCTGACATCCCCGAAGGCGACTGCGACTGCGACGGCAACCAGCTCGACGCCTTGGGCGTGTGTGGTGGCAACTGCGCTGCGGACGCCGATGCCGATGGCATATGTGATGACGTGGACGACTGCGTGGGCGAGCTCGACGCTTGCGGCGTGTGTAACGGCCCCGGTGAGATCTACGAGTGTGGATGCTCTGACATCCCAGAAGGCGACTGCGACTGTGACGGCAACCAGCTCGACGCCTTGGGCGTGTGCGCAGGCGGTTGTGCCGAAGATGTGGATTCTGATGGGGTGTGTGACACCGACGAAATTTTTGGATGCACGGATGAATCGGCTTGCAACTTTGACGATGCGGCCACCGAGGAAGACAACTCATGCACTTACATTGATGGGCCTTGTGAGACCTGTGAAATGGGGGTGATTTTGGCCAATGACGCCGACGGCGATGGCATTTGCGATGCAGATGAAGTGCCAGGGTGCACCGATGTGTTGGCGTGCAACTACAACGAGGCTGCGACGGACGAGGACAACTCCTGCACGTTTGTAGACGGTCTCTGTGAGACGTGTGTGGAAGGCAACATCATTGCCAACGATGCAGATGGCGATGGGGTTTGCGACGCCGACGAGACCGCAGGTTGTACAGATCCTGCGGCCTGCAACGGCGGCCCTTTTACCGACACCGACAACTCACTTTGTGTCTACGCCGATGAGGTTTGTGAAGTGTGTTTGGGAGGTGCTGTGGTGTTGTTCGACCTCGATGGAGATGGCGTCTGCAACGCGGACGAGATTGCGGGCTGCACCGACGATGCGGCGTGCAACTACAATCCTGAGGCCACGGATGAAGACGGCTCATGCCTTGATTTGGATGAGTGTGGCGTGTGCGGTGGCGAGGGCATTGCAGAGGGAGACTGTGATTGTGCGGGCAATGTGCTTGACGAGTGCGGAGTGTGTGCCGGCAGCGGCATTCCCGAAGGAGATTGCGATTGCGAGGGCAACCAGCTCGACGCCTTGAACGAGTGTGGTGGCGATTGCTCGGCGGATGCCGACGCCGATGGCATCTGTGATGACGTCGACGACTGCGTTGGCGCCTACGATGCTTGTGGCATTTGCAATGGCCCAGGTGCAGTGTATGAGTGCGGATGTTCGGACATCCCAGTCGGCGATTGCGACTGCGACGGCAATGAAGTTGACGCGCTCGGTCAGTGCGGTGGAAACTGTGAAGCCGACGTCGATGCCGATGGCATTTGTGATGACGTTGACGACTGTGTGGGCGAATTTGATACGTGTGGCGTGTGCAATGGTCTTGGTGCGGTCTTCACTTGCGGATGTTCAGGCATTCCCGAAGGCGATTGCGACTGCAACGGCAACCAACTTGATGCCTTGGGCATTTGTGGGGGCAGTTGCGCAGAAGACCTTGATGCGGATGGCATTTGTGATGATGTCGACGCCTGTGTGGGTCAACTCGATGAATGTGGGGTGTGCAATGGTCCCGGTGCGATCTACGAATGCGGATGTGCAGACATTCCTGAAGGCGATTGCGACTGCGACGGCAACCAGCTGGACGCGCTTGGCGTCTGTGGTGGCGACTGCGCGGCCGACGCCGATGCGGATGGCATTTGTGATGACGTCGACGACTGTGTCGGCGAGATTGATGAGTGCGGTATCTGCAACGGCCCCGGTGCGATCTACGAATGCGGATGTGCAGACATTTCTGAAGGCGATTGCGATTGCGACGGAAACCAGCTTGATGCGCTCGGCGAATGCGGTGGAAACTGTGAAGCGGACGCCGATGCCGATGACATTTGTGATGACGTGGATGACTGTGTTGGCGAGCTCGACGCTTGCGGCGTGTGCAACGGTCCAGGTGCGGTCTTCACCTGTGGATGTTCAGGCATTCCCGAAGGCGATTGCGACTGCAATGGCAACCAACTTGATGCCTTGGGTATTTGTGGCGGAAGTTGCGCAGAAGACCTTGATGCGGATGGCATTTGTGACGATGTCGATGCCTGTGTCGGTGAACTCGATTCATGCGGTGTGTGCAACGGACCCGGTGCGATTTACGAATGTGGATGTGCAGACATTCCTGAAGGCGATTGCGACTGCGACGGCAACCAATTGGATGCCCTAGGCGTGTGTGGTGGTGGCTGTGAAGCGGACGCCGATGCGGATGGCATCTGCGACGATATTGACGATTGCGTGGGCGAGCTTGACGCGTGCGGTGTGTGCAATGGTCCCGGCGCGATTTACGAATGCGGATGCGCTGACATTCCAGAAGGCGATTGTGACTGCGACGGCAATCAGCCCTCGGAGTTCCAAGATTGTGCGGGCAACTGCCTTCAGGATTTGGACAGCGACGGCATCTGCGATGACGAAGACGACTGTGTGGACCTCGAAGCGCCGGTGTGGACGTATTTCCCACCAAACGACACCATCGCGTGTGACGAAATGATGCCCACCGTGGAGGAGACTGCGCCTTTGGCTGCAGACGATTGCGGACCTGTGGAGGTGATGTGGGTTGGCGACGGTCCCTTTGATTACCCATTTGGGTGTTTGCAGAGCTACACGTGTCCACGTGTGTACCAGGCGATTGATGCGGCGGGCAACGCCATCATGGATACGCTGATCATTACTGTGTTGGACACGGTGGCACCGATATTGGCATACCCCACGGAAGAGGTTGTGCTGGTCAACGAACTCCTTGGAGAGGTTGTGCCTGCAATCGAAGCGTTTGTGATTGACAATTGCGACACCAACGCTGACTATGAGGCGGTTGAGACCATCTTGGGCGAAGAGGACGGTGTGCAAACGTTGGAGCGGATCTACACCGCATCCGATGCCTGTGGCAACACCACGGTGTTCAACCAGCTCATTACCGTGACCTTGGCCTTCCAAGGTTGCACGGACATTGAGGCGTGCAATTATGACGCCTCCGCCAACTTTGATGATGGCAACTGTGTGTTCGCCGACATGTTCTACGATTGCAACGGGGTTTGTCTCAACGATGCCGACGGAGATGGGGTGTGCGACGAAAACGAAGTGGAAGGCTGCGTGGACCCTGTGGCATGCGATTACAACCCCGATGCCACTGACGAGGGCGAATGCGATTACTGCTCGTGCGCTGGCGAAGGTCAATCAGGATATGGCATCTTGCTTGAGGTTCATGCCGAGCACGATGAAGGGGAGCTTGCGGGACTGACGACGTACCGGATGTACGTGACCACCCCCAACGACAATGACGTCATCAGCGCAATTTTTGGAGATGACGAAATGCCTTTGTCCATTGCGACGACGACGTCCTTCTACCAACACCCGTTTGGGTCTTCCTTGGGCAGCAACAACAATCCGCTGTTGTACACCGGCTTCCCAGAGCTGGAGTTTGACAGTTGGCTCACCATGGGACTTGACGGTCCCGCGGGAGAGAACGAAGTGGCGCCCAGCACCATTGGCGACTTGAACAACGGCTGGATCAGCAACTTCGAAGCAGGCATGAACATCCTCATCGAAGACAGCATTGGTGGAGCCATGTTCTTGACGAACGATTCCGGCACAACCAACATTGTGTCTGGTGCAGAACAGCGCATCCTCATTGGTCAATTCACCACCGATGGGACAATCTCGGGCGTTGTCAATGTCCAGATGTTTCCTCAAGGTGATCAAGACCAGTCATATCGTCCGGCCTTGCCTTTTGAAGGAGTGGGACTCCATACCGAAGGCGGAGGTGTGGTATGCGGTTGCATGGACGAATTGGCCTGCAACTACGACGCCAACGTCACCAATGAAGATGGCAGCTGCGAATACGAATCCTGCCTCGGTTGCACGGATGAATCGGCATGCAACTACAGTGAAGATGCCACCCTCGACGATGGGTCTTGCACGTACCCGCAATTTGGATGCTTCGACTGCGAAGGCAACTGCTTGTCAGACCAAGATGGGGATGGAGTGTGTGACTGCATCGAATTCCCTGGATGTACGGATCCAGCGGCATGCAACTACGACCCGATCTACACGGACGACGCAGGCAACTGCTACTACGCCGAAGAATTCTACGATTGTGAAGGCAACTGTTTGCTGGACACCGACGGCGACGGGACATGCGATGAGCTCGAAGTTTTGGGCTGCACGGATGAGGAATTCTGCAACTACAACCCTGAAGCGACAGAAGACGACGGAAGCTGTGGACTGGACGATCAGGTGAACGACTACTGCGAGGGTGCGTTGACGCTGACCTGTGGTGAGACTTTGCTCGTGAACAACGAGGAATGTGCCACGGTCGATGAGGTGGAGTCTTGCGCTGGATCGTTCGACAACCCAACGGCAGGTATTTGGTTTTCCTTCATTGGAACCGGACTCGATGTCAAGGTGACGACGTGTTACCCTGGGACCACCATCGACACGTACATCAATGTGTACGGGGGAGATTGCAACGCGTTGACCTGCATTGCAGGCAACGACGACCAGAGCGAACCCAACTACGACGACTTGTGTCCTGTGACCTTGGTGGCAAGCACCGTGGAAATCAGCACGGTGGAAGGGCAAGAGTACTTTGTTTTGGCCATGGGCGTCTATGGTGATGAGGGCGATTTCGAAATCGGCCTAGAGTGTGTAATCGCGGGCTGCACCGATGTCACGGCGTGCAACTTTGATGCCTCCGCCAATCTGGACGATGGGTCCTGCACGTACCCGGAATTGGAATACCTCGATTGTGACGGCAACTGCCTAAACGACGTGGACGCCGATGGGGTGTGTGACGAGGACGAAGTCTTTGGTTGCACGGACGAAGAGGCTTCCAACTACAATGACCTCGCCACGGAGGAGGACGGCTCTTGCCAGTACTGTGACCTCGAACTCTCTTTGGACGTGTTACAGGCGCTGACGTGTGCGGGCGACAACAATGCCTCGGCTGAATTGACGCTTCTTGGCGTGACAGTTCCTGACAGCATTGAGATTTACCTCGATGGTGTCCTCCAAGACACGACGCTGTTCGAAGGGCTTTCTGCGGGCACCTACACTGTGGAGGTGTTGCAAGGACAGGATTGTTCGGCACTGATCAACTTCACGGTGGAGGACGGCATCACCTTGGATGTCATGGCCGAAGTCACGGATGTGGCTTGCGCAGGTGAGATCAATGGCCAAATCATCGCAGTCATGATGACCGGCGAGGCGCCATACGAATTTGTGTTGGATGGCCCCGAAGTCATCATCAACAGCACGGGCGTATTCGGCGATTTGCCGCCGGGTGACTACGTGGTGTTCGCTTCGGATGCCCAAGGTTGCTCAGGAAGTCTCGAGGTGACCGTAAGCGAGCCTGAGGCATTGTCCTTGAGTGCAGTGGTGACCGATGCCACAGCTCAAGGCACAGGTGCCATCAACTTGACGGTCACTGGGGGCACTGCGCCTTACAACTTTGAATGGACTTCGGACGGGGTCTTCCTGTCCGACGAAGAAGACGTGGATGGGCTTGAAGCACCGAATGAATACACGGTCTTGGTGACGGATGCCAATGGCTGCGACATCGCAGGCGGCCCTTACGAGGTGGACGATGTGTACAGCGTCATCCACATGGAGGGCGTGCCGTTCTCGGTGTACCCTAACCCCGCAAGGGATGTGGTGCAGCTCGACATGAACGAGATGACCCTGGACGCCGCGATGTCCATCTTCGATGCTTCTGGCCGATTGATGTGGTCTCGGACCGCAGAACGTTGGACAGGAACGTTCACCGTGGATGTGTCGATCTGGTCTGCTGGAACGTACCACGTTCAAGTGGCCACTGCGCAGGGCGTGGGGCACGCGCCACTTGTGGTTCAACATTGATTCTCACGATGGCGGAACACATTCTGCCTGATTCAACCAAAAAAAAGACCCCGGCCGAGAGGCTGGGGTTTTTCTTTGGAGAGAGAGGCGAAGTCGTTATGCCTTGAACGCCGCAATGGCGTTTCTCGTGAAATCGCTGAGGACGAGTTTGCCTGAAATGGCTGCCCGTTCAGTGAGAAGTTCATCCCAATGCTCGGTGCCTTGCCAAAGCACGCGTTTGAGGTGGATCATGGCTTCAGGGTTGCTTGATGCCAATTCACCGGCAAGGCGGTCCACGGCTTCATCCATCGCTTCGGCGGAGTCGAATACCTCGGCATACAATCCGTGATCGACAGCCCATTGGGCCGATTTAAAGGTTCGCGCATCGACGGCAAGCGTGCCCATGCCGGACACCCCCAATTTCCGTTCCACCGCAGGTCCGACCACAAAGGGACCAATGCCCACAGCGAGTTCCGAGAGTTTGACGGCGGCAAACTTGGTGGCGAAGCAATGGTCCACGGCAGCCGCAAGACCGACACCTCCGCCTACGGTTTTGCCCTGCACGCGGCCAATGACAAACTTGGGACAGGTGCGAATCGCGTTGATGACCAAGGCAAATCCGCCGAAGAAGGCCAGGCCTTCCTTTTCGTTGGAGATCGCGACGAGCTCGTCGAAGCTCGCACCTGCGCAGAACGCCCTGTCGCCACCTGAGCACATGACAATCACACGGATGTCTTCACGCTCGCCCGCTTCAGTAATGTGCTCCGCCAATTGACGGAGGATGGCACCCGGCAAACTGTTGGACGCCGGATGGAAGAACGTGATGGTGGCGACACCGCGGTCGTCCACCTCCGTCCGAACGAAGGCCTCCATGGCTTACTTGCGGTCGTTCAAAGAGACAAATCCGCGGTGGGTGGCTCCCGTGTACACTTGACGGGGGCGCCCGATGGGCTCGCGGTTCTCGGTCATCTCTTTCCACTGGCCAATCCAGCCGGGCAAACGTCCAAGGGCAAACATCACTGTGAACATGTCCGTGGGGATGCCAAGCGCGCGGTAAATGATGCCGCTGTAGAAATCCACGTTGGGGTAGAGGCCGCGCTTTACGAAGTACTCGTCGTTGAGGGCCACTTCTTCCAATTGCTTGGCAATGTCGAGCACCGGATCGTCGATGCCCAATTGACCGAGCACCTCGTCGGCCGCCTTCTTGATGATGCGGGCACGTGGGTCGAAGTTCTTGTAGACACGGTGGCCAAAGCCCATCAATCGGAAGCTGTCGGTCTTGTCCTTGGCACGGTCAATCCACGACTGCAAGGGGCTGCCCTCGGCGCGAATGGCTTCGAGCATCTCAATCACCGCTTGGTTGGCACCGCCGTGCAGAGGCCCCCAAAGTGCGGAGACTCCGGCGGACACGCTGCTGTAGAGGTTGGCTTGCGAGGAGCCCACTACGCGTACGGTCGACGTGGAGCAGTTTTGCTCGTGGTCGGCGTGCAAGATGAACAACTTGTTCAACGCGGATTCAATGATTGGATCCACCTCATACTCTTCGGCTGGAACGCCCCACATCATGTGCATGAAGTTGCCGACGTAGCTCAAGTTGTTCTTGGGGTACATCGTCGGCAAGCCCACGTTGTGCTTGTACGCTTGGGCAGCCAGGGTTGGCAGTTTGGCAATCAAGCGGTGGATGGTCAGGTCGATGTCCGTGATGTCGCGGTTGGGATTCTGCGACTCAGGGTAGAACGTGGACAGGGACGCCACCATCGAGCTGAGCATGCCCATGGGGTGGGCGCGGAGGGGAAACGCGTCAAAAAAGCGCTTCATGTTCTCGTGCACAAGAGTGTGGTGCGTGATGCTGTTGTTGAAGTAATCCAGCTCCTTGGCATTGGGGAGGTCGCCGTAGATGAGGAGGTAGGCCACTTCCATGAAGGAGGCCTTCTCGGCCAGCTCTTCAATGGAGTAACCGCGGTAGCGCAAAATGCCGTTTTCGCCGTCGAGGTAAGTGATGCCGCTCTGCGTCGATCCGGTGTTCTTAAATCCGGGATCCATGGTGATGTATCCCGTGGTGCCGCGAAGCTTCGAGATGTCGATGGCTTTTTCGTTTTCAGCACCCGTCAAAACGGGGAATTCATATTCCTGTCCTTCCAGGATGAGGCGTGCAGTGTCACTCATGTTGAGACGCGATTGGTGAGCAGTTTAGGTGTGTACGTCCCCTTGAGAAACCTCCTTGCCAGAAGAAAGGGCTCCACGCGGGGAGCCCAAAGATAGGGGAAGCGCCGCCGTTGCGCGGTGCTTTCAACAAGGTCAATGCAGGGATGCCGAACTCAGCGCCAAGTGTAGTTGAATGCGTCGCGGTAGCTCTCCCATTGTGTTTGGTCTGCGCTGTTGGTGTACGCCTCGTTGAAGAACTTCAAGTACAGTTCCATCTGCGAGGGCTGCTTGTAGCCGCTGATGGGGGCAATGACGTTGGCGTTTTCATCGAGGTAGACGATGGTGGGGTAGGCATTCACCTTCATCGCTCGTGACAACTGGTGAACCCCGTTGCGGCCACGACGATTGGGGTCGTAGTCGGGGTTGGTGAATTCCGTGCCTTGGAACTTCACGGGATCCGGGGACTCCGCGTCAAACTTGACGGCGTAGTAATGCTCGTTGACGTACTCGATGACGTTGGCGTTGGTAAAGGTGTTGGCCATCATCATTTTGCACGGGCCGCACCACTTGGTGTACACATCCATCATGATTTTTCGTGGCTCCTTTTGTTGAGCAGTCACCGCCTCTTCAAGAGAGATCCAATTGATGCTCGCCGCCTGACCTAACGCCAAGCTGCCCACCACCATCATTGCCAAGGTCAAAAATGTTGTCCGCATGTCTGCAATATCGCAACAAAAAAGGCGCCCGAAGACGCCTTTTGAGATTCTTGTGCGCGAAGAGTCATCGCTCAAGCGATCATTGCTCTTGTTCTTCCACGCCGTGGGTCAAAGGCTCGAGCTTGTTGCGCAGCAAGAGCACCAAGAGACCAACGCCCACGCTTGTCGCTGCAATGCCCGTGAAAATGGTCATTTCACCGAGGGATTGAGACCACTCGCCGAGCAAGCCTGCAAGTTTGCTGCCAAATCCAGTCATGGCGAAGTACACGCCCATCATGATTGAGGCGTACTTCACAGGCGCGAGTTTGGTGATGTAAGAAAGGGCCACAGGTGACAAGCAAAGCTCGCCAATGGTGTGGAAGAGGTAGGCCAAAACCAACCAGTACATGGCCGAGGAGCCGGTGGCCTCGTATTGTGCGGTGGCAGCCGTCATGAAGAAGAATCCGGTGCCCATGACAATCAACCCAATGATCATCTTGAAGAGGGAAGTGGCCGTCTTGCCTTGGAGCTTTCGATTCGCCCAGTAAGCGGCCACGGCAGAACCAAAGAAAATGATGAACATCGCGTTGATGGACTGGAACCAAGAAGCAGGAACCATCCAGTCGCCAATCATGCGGTTGGTCTTTTCCATCGTGTAGATGTTCATCAAACCACCGGCTTGTTCAAAGGCCCCCCAGAAGAGGATGACCAACAGAAAGGAGAGCAAAAGAACGACAATGCGGTCCCTCTCCACTTTGGTCAGAGGGGCATCCATGGCTTCCGAAGTTTGGGTGGACGCGCCCAAGAAGTTGCCCACATGGGCGAGGTATTTCTGTCCCCACATGTACTGAGCCACACCGAGGGCCATGCCAATTCCTGCAAGGCCAAAGCCGTAGTGCCAGCCGTAGGTTTCTCCGACATAGCCGACGATCAAGCTGGACAAGAAGGCTCCCAAGTTGATGCCGATGTAGAAAATCGTAAAGCCCTTATCGCGGCGAACGTCGCCCTGTTTGTAAAGGCCTCCCACCATGGTGGAAATGTTGGGCTTGAGCATGCCCACGCCGAGGACAATAAACACGAGTCCGGCGTAAAACGCCGTCAAGTGCTCGATGGCCAACACGCTGTGGCCAATGAGCAGCAGGATGCCCCCGATGGTGACGGACTTTCGTTGCCCCAAAAGTTTGTCAGCCAGGTAGCCGCCGGGGACACTCATCACGTACACCATCATTGTGTACCAGCCATAAAGCGCCAAGGCTTCGCCTTTGGTCCAGCCCAAGCCAGGGTTCGCTTCGGTGGTTTCGGCAACGAGATAGAGGACCAGAATGGCACGCATCCCGTAGTAGGAGAATCGCTCCCACATTTCGGTGAAAAAGAGAATAAACAAGCCAATGGGATGGCCAAAGAGTTCTCGTTGGTTCGGCAGGGTCGTCGTAGACATGTGACTCAGGTGTTTTGAGGGTTGTTCTTACAAGGTCGTGGGGCGGCTCAGAAGTTCTCCTTTACGAAGTCCATCATCATGCTGAAGAGGTGCAACCGGGTGTTGCCGCCGTAAATGCCGTGGTTGCGGTCGGGGTAGACAAAGAAGTCAAAGTCTTTGTTGGCCGCGACGAGGGCATTGATCATTTCCATCGAATTCTGATAGTGCACGTTGTCGTCCCCAGAGCCGTGGACGAGCAGGAGGGCGCCTTCAAGCTTGTCGGCGTGGTTCACGGGGCTGTTGTCGTCGTACCCGCTTTCGTTCTCTTGTGGCGTGCGCATGAAGCGTTCCGTGTAAATGGTGTCGTAGTAGCGCCAGTTGGTCACGGGGGCCACGCTGATGCCGGCATTGTAGACGTCGGCGCCTTTGGTCATGCAGAGCAACGTCATGAACCCGCCGTAGCTCCAGCCTTGGATGCCAATGCGGTCGGCGTCCACGTATTCCCACGTGCCGAGGTGCTCGGCGAGGTCAATGAAGTCCTCGGTCTCGAGTTTGCCCAATTCCTTGTAGGTGCTGTGCTCAAATTCGCGGCCGCGGAACTGGGTGCCACGCGGGTCGCACGACACCACAATGTAGCCCTCTTGTGCGAGGTATTGTTGCCACAAGAAAGTCGCCCCGCCCCAGCTGTCGTTCACGGTGTTGGCACCTGGGCCGCCGTAAATCGCCACGTAAACTGGGTACTTCTTCGCGGGGTCAAAATCCTGAGGGAGCATCTTCCAGCAGTTGAGCTCCACGCCAGCGTCGTTCGTGAATGAGAAGAATTCCTTGTTCACCGCACCGTGCTCGGCGAGGGTTTCGCGCAACGAGGCATTGTCCTTCAAGGTGCGAATGACCTTGCCGTTGCGGTCGCGAAGCGTGTACACCGGAGGCGTGTTGGCTGTGCTGTGCTGGTGGATGCTGTAGTCGAAGCTGTTGGAAAAGTCGTCGCTGTGGGTGCCAGGGGTGGCTTCCAAGGTGGTGACGCGGCCGCGCATGTCGACGTAGCTCGTGTGCTTTTGGGTGGCGCCTTCTTTGGAAGAAGTGAAGTACACGCGCTTCCGCTTGGCGTCAAACCCGAGCACATCCACGACGTCCCATTCGCCTTGCGTCAACTGCAGGGCATTGCCTTCAAAGTCAAACTTGTAGATGTGGTTGAATTCGTCGCGTTCGGACGTCATCACAAACGAAGAACCGTCTGCGAGGAACGTCAGGTTGTCGTTGATGTCGATGTAGGTGTGGCACGATTCCTTGAATACTTCCTTCGTGCCCAGACGGTCGTTGGGGAACTCACCCTCTGTGAGCAACAACCGCAAATCATTTTGGTGGCGATTCATGGTGAAAATGCACAATGTCGCGGGATCCTTGGTCCACTTGATGCGAGGGATGTAGTAGGCTGACTTGGGCACGGCCACGGCACGGCTTTTGTCCTCGGCGAGCGTATAAATGTGCACGCTGACATCGCTGTTTTCTTCCCCCGCCTTCGGGTACTTGAATGTGTAGGGGTCGGGGTAGAGTGAGCCGTAGACGGGCATGTGGAATTCCCGCACGTTGCTTTCGTCAAACTTGAGGTAGGCCAAACGCGAGCCATCCCCGTTCCAAAACAGCCCTTGGTCGTCCCCAAATTCCTCCTCGTACACCCAGTCCGTCGCGCCGTTGATGATGGCGTTGGTCACGCCGTCGGTGGTGACCTGAATCTCGTCGCCTGTGGCGAGGTCGGAGATGAAGATGTTGTTCTCACGCACAAAAGCCACTTTGTCTCCTGCGGGTGAAAGTTGCGCCAGCCGCTGCTTGCCGAGGCTGAAGTCGGTGATGGGGCGCGCGTCCTCGTCGGATTCAAAGTCGTACACAAAGAAGTTGGCGTAGAAGGAGTGGCGGTACAGCCCTTCGCTCGCGGTTGTCAAGACCACAAAGCGTTCGTCGCTGCTGAACTCGTAGCCACCAAAGGTTTCCCGTGCGTCCCCAAAGGCCATGTTGGAGGTCAACAACGTGTCGATCACGTTGCCTGTCTTGTAGGACCACTTGACGATGCAAGACCCTTCATTTTCATCGTATTCCTGCGTGGTGTAGTGCTTGCCGTCGGCCATGGAGCGGATGCCCCAAACGTATTCCGTGCGGAAGGTTCCACTGGCCCAAATGGCTTCGTTGCTGAAATCGGCCTCTTGGCCTTGGCCTTGGTTTGGGCTCAGGAAGACCACGGCCATCATGGCTCCCGTGGCGATTCGTTTGATAAGTTCCATTCTCAGGTGAAAGAGGGTGTTCGAACGTCAGGTTACTTTTGACAAGCGCCCAAGATAACGCATCGTCCATGGAACCTGCTTCGACCCCAACCACGACCTTGACCGAGGACGTCCACCAAGCCGCCCTCAGGGATTTGCCGGAATTGGTGGGGGAAGGGCGCATTCATTGGGGCGACGACCAGCGTGCGCAACACGGCGCGGACGAGACGGAAGATTTGGTCTTCATGCCGGATGTGGTGTTGGAACCTGAATCCACGGCAGAGGTCTCAGCCATTCTGGCTTGGGCGCACGGCCTCGGCGTGCCCGTCACGGCTGGTGGTGCACGCACGGGTCTGAGTGGCGGCGCCTTGCCGATTCGAGGGGGCATCGCGCTTTCCCTGCGTCGGATGAACCGAATTTTGGCCATCGACACGCTCAACCACCAAGCCGTGGTGGAACCCGGGGTCATCACCGAAGAACTGTCCAATGCCGCAGCGGAGCACGGATTGATGTACGCCGTGGACCCCGCCTCGCGTGGCACTTGCACCCTTGGGGGCAACCTCGCCGAGAACAGCGGAGGGCCTCGCGCCGTGAAGTATGGGGTCACCAAGGACTGGGTTCTCAACCTCGAGGTGGTGCTTGCCGACGGCACCGTCATCGAGACGGGCGCCAACACCTTAAAGAACTCGACGGGCTACAACCTGACGCAGCTCATGGTGGGCAGCGAAGGAACATTGGGGGTGATCACCCGCGCCACATTGAAGCTGTTGCCGTTGCCGCGCCACCAAGCGTTGATGCTTGTGCCTTTCTCTTCCGCAGAGTCTGCCTGTGCCGCGGTGGCGGCCATTTTCCAAGCGGGGGCGATGCCCAGCGCCTTGGAATTCATGGAGCGGGATGCGGTGCTTTTGGCCCAGGAATTCACCGGAAACCACGAGCCTGCACTTGGTCCTGACGACGCGGCGCACCTGCTCATCGAAGTGGACGGGTTTGCGCCCGAGGACCTCATGCCGCAGTGCGAGCGCATTCTGCCTGTGCTCGAAGCCCACGGTGCAGGAGAGGTACTGTTTGCGGAGTCGGCCGCGGAAATGGACGCCCTTTGGTTTTTGCGACGCAGGGTGGGAGAAGCGGTGAAAGCGACAAGCACGTACAAAGAAGAGGACACGGTGGTGCCCCGTGGCGAGCTGCCCCGATTGCTCCACAAAATCAAGGCCCTCGGTGCGAAGAACGGCTTCCGGTCCATCTGTTACGGCCACGCCGGCGACGGCAACCTGCACATCAACATCCTGCGAGATGACCTCGACGAGGTGACCTGGAACGACACATTGACGTTGGCGATCCGCGAGCTGTTTGCCGAAGTGGTCGCGCTCGGGGGCACGTTGAGCGGAGAGCACGGCATTGGGTACGTCCAAAAAAACTTCATGGACCTCGCCTGCAGCCCAGCCCAAATGGCCGTCATGCAGGGCATCAAGTCTGTGCTCGACCCCAAGGGCATCCTGAACCCAGGAAAGATCTTCCCGGACCCCTCCTGACGGGCGATTTTGACTTGGGTCAACGGCCCACATGCCCTCGCTTCGTATATTGCCAAGAGGCGTGAACGCGCCGTCTGATTTTGCAATCCCTGAACATGAAGCATTTCTTACTCACCCTCGGTGTCATGGCCACCTTGTTGGCCTCAGCCCAAACCGACTGTGGTTACCAACCGGATGTCGATCCAGATTGGAGCATTGGCGTGACCGATGTGTTGAGCATTCTCGGGTTGTTTGGCGAAGTGGATACGGACCAAGATTACATCTGGGACAGCAGCGACGATTGCACGGATGTGGAGGCCTGCAACTACGACGCCAACCCCACGGAGCCTTGTGACTACCTCGATTCCTTTGGGGTGTGCGGAGGAACAGGGTTCTTGCCAGAACTCCTCATTGGGTCGTGGCGAATGAGCACGGTTGCAGGCGCCGTGAGCGTGGGACCCGCGCCTTACAGCTCGGAGTGGTTTTCAAGTGGGGCCAACAGTCTGCAGGCTGCCCAGTACGACGACGTGTACACCTTCAACGAGGATGGTACGCTGACGACGGCATACAACGGCAGCATCATTGATGCGTTTTTGGACTACAGTGAGCAGGGTTATGGTTGTTCTTCGGCCAACCTGACGTTCAGCTCAGGTGGCGGCACCTCGGGCGAAGATGCGTTCACCTTGTCCGGTACGGGAGGCGCCTGTGGTTGTCCGTTCATTGGGACCAACGACGGAGGTTTGACCTACGACATTGTCGAGTTGACGCCCACCACGTTGCGCTTGCACACGTCCACGGACAACGCCGCTTGCGAACAAACCGGCGGCTACTTCACCTACATCTTGACCCGCATCAACGATGGCACAGGGGGCAACGGCGACAACGACGACGGGTACGAGGGTGCGGACAGCTACCCCGGCATGACGTTGGCGTGGTCGGACGAGTTTGACGGCACCACCATCAACTCAAGCAACTGGACCTACGACCTCGGCGCGAGCGGCTGGGGGAACAACGAATGGCAGAACTACACGAGCTCGCCCAACAACAGCTCGGTGGCCGATGGTTTCTTGACCATCACAGCACGTCAGGAGGGCGGGGGCTACACATCCGCACGCATGAAGTCGGTGGATTTGCAGGAGTTCCAGTTTGGTCGGATTGACATTCGTGCCAAGATGCCAGAGGGGCAGGGCATTTGGCCTGCACTTTGGATGCTCGGCGCCAACTTCCCTGAAGGCGGTTGGCCGCAGTGTGGCGAGATCGACATCATGGAATTGGTGGGACACCAGCCAAGCACGGTTCACGGCACGGCCCACTGGGGAAGTAACTTCAACATTCACCAGTACCAAGGCAACGCCATCACCTTGCCCGGCGGAGAGAAGTTCAGCGAGGCCTTTCACTTGTTTTCCATCCAGTGGCAGCAGAACAGCATCACATGGTACATGGACGACCAGCCGTACTACAGCATCAACAGCTCTCAGATGAATGGGCAGCCTTACCCGTTCAATGCACCGTTCTTCTTCATCATGAACATCGCGGTGGGTGGCAACTGGCCGGGATACCCAGATGCCTCGACGCAATTCCCGCAGACCATGATGGTCGACTACGTGCGGGTATTCCAATAAGCGGCACGTGAAGCCTGTGCGTCACCCACGCAGGCTTGTGAAGAATTGCTGCATTGAAACGTGTCGGGTGTCGTAGGGGGGTGGTAGCTTGACCGCTCAAACCAAAACGACATTCGAACCATGGCGCACGATCTGCTGAAAGGAAAAAAGGGCATTGTTTTTGGAGCCCTCAACGATATGTCCATCGCCTGGAAAGTGGCGTTGGAAGCCCACGCGCAAGGCGCAGAAATTGTGTTGACCAATGCACCCGTGGCCATGCGCATGGGTGAGATCCACAACCTCGCGAAGCTTTGCGGTGACGCGCCTGTCATCCCCGCAGATGCCACGAGCGAAGAAGACCTCCAAAACTTGTTCGAAGGTGCCATGGAGCACTTCGGAGGCAAGGTGGACTTTGTGTTGCACAGCATTGGGATGAGTCCCAACGTTCGCAAAGGCAAGCATTACACCGACATCAACTATAAGTTTTTGCAGACGACCCTTGACGTAAGCGCCATTTCGCTGCACAAAACCCTGGCCACGGCCAAGAAGTTGGACGCCCTCAACGAATGGGGCAGCGTCGTGTCATTGTCGTACATCGCCGCCCAGCGCATCTTCCCGGACTACGGAGACATGGCCGACGCCAAGTCGCTTTTGGAAAGCATCACCCGCAGCTTTGGTTACCACTACGGTGTGGCCAAGAAGATTCGCGTCAACACCGTGAGCCAGTCGCCCACTGTGACCACAGCAGGCAGCGGTGTGAAGGGCTTCGACGAGTTCATCAGCTACAGCGAAGCGATGTCGCCACTTGGCAACGCAGACGCCCAGTCTTGCGCCGAGTACTGCATCACGTTGTTCAGCGACTTGACGCGCTACGTGACGATGCAGACGCTGTTCCACGACGGCGGGTTCTCCAACACCGGGGTATCCATGGAGGTGATCTCGAAGTTTGGTCCCACGGAGGAGTAAGCGCAGCACCCCGTTTGCCAGGCAATGTTCCGTGGCGTGTGGCGAGGCCATGTCGCTTTTGTTCCGTAAACGCCACGGACACAAGTGACTGAACCATCCCAACACGGCACGGCATTGAAGTCATCAAATTCAGAGGAGGTTCGTTGGTCGATGCGTCTGCCGTGACGCAAGTGGCTGATGCGTTGGAGGCACAGATAAACGTGCCCAAATTCGTCGGGATTTCAGACCAAATGGGCATGCCGCATGCCGGGTTCATTGCCGCCACGAACATCAACGACGCGTTGGCCGCGATCCTGCAAGGGGAGAGTCCTTCGCCGCGCGCCCTTCGGTGGCCACGGCCCATCCCAAAAGTTTGGGGAGGTGGTGGAACGCGCCACAGGCCATGTGCCCGACCTGCCTTACCACCTTGCGGAATGCTTGGACAAGAAGATAGAGGTCAAGGTCATCCCGCCCACTTACGAGGCGCTCAAGCGTTACTTGCTCGCGTAATCCTTGGCCTTTTTCCAGAGGCTCTTGCGTCCAATGCGGGCGGAGATGTAGTCCTTTTCCAACGACCATCCCCGTGCCGGGCTGTATTCGCGCCCGTAGAAGATGATTTGGAGGTGGAGCTTGTTCCAGCGGTCCTCGGGGAAGAGCCGCTTGGCATCGCGCTCGGTTTGTTCCACCGATTTGCCGTTGGTGAAGTTCCAGCGGTGCATCAAGCGGTGAATGTGGGTGTCGACGGGAAACGCCGGCACGCCAAACGCTTGGCTCATCACCACCGCCGCGGTTTTGTGGCCCACGCCAGGCAAGGCTTCGAGGGCGTCAAAATCCTGCGGCACGTCGCTGCCGTGCTGCTCGACGAGGATGCGGCTCAGTTCGGATATGGCGGCGCTTTTTCGGGGTGACAATCCGCATGGACGGATGATTTGGCGGATGTCCTCGACGGATTGCCGCATCATGTCGCGCGGGTTGTCCGCGAGTTCGAACAGGGCAGGAGTAACCGTGTTGACCCGCGCGTCGGTGCATTGCGCCGACAGCAGCACGGCCACGAGCAAGGTGTACGCATCGGTGTGGTCCAGCGGCACGGGCGTCTTTGGGTAGAGGGATTCCAATTCGTCCATGACCCATTTCACGCGATCCGCTTTGGTCTTCATCTCAATCATCGGTTGCGTCCGTTTCAGGGTTCACGCTCTCCCAAACCAGCGACGGCAGTTCCCAATTCAACATTTCGCGCTTTTCTGCCGCAACGTCTGTCTTGTCGATGCCTTGGAGGTAGACTTCGTTGACTTGGTCGGCGAATTCGTGGAAGAACAGCCGGTTGGTCACGCGCCATATTGCACCGCGGCCTGCGACAGGGGAGGATTCGAGGTAGAGGTAGCTGACATCGAGCTCGATTTCCTTGCCCACCCACGTCCACGCGAGGGTGGAGTCGGCGAGTTGGAGTGTCAGGTTGGCATTGAGCCATGCTGCGATGGACTCATCGGCAGACGGCCATTCCTCGTCGTCCCCAAGCCAAATCTTCACATCCTCGCCCAAGTCGTGGTGGTTCCGAAGGGCCAATTCGAGGTCGTCCGTGAAGACGCGCAAGGTGGTTTGGACGGTTTGCGTTTGGGGGTTCCAACGCATGTCGGTGCGCGAGAAATGAAAGTCGTGGAGCTTCGCAAAGCCTGCCAGCGTCATGAGGACAAGGCACCCGACCGTGGTCACGCCCAATCTTTTCTCACGACGGACTCGGGCGGTTGTGGATGCTTTCATGGTCTGGGTCGGGTTCGCAGGCATGGTGCAAATGTATCTTTCAGGCATGGAAGATGTGTTTGCTCGCGAAGAGGTGGCCGCGTTGAAGGCGCAGGTGAAGTCTGCCAAATCGGTGGTGGTGACCTCGCACCGTTCCCCCGATGGGGACGCCATTGGGTCTTCTTTGGCGCTCAAGCACATGCTCTCTGCGATGGGGGTTTCTTCCACAGTCGTCATGCCGGACGCCTATGCCAAATTCCTGCACTGGATGCCTGGCCAAGACACGGTGCGCTTTCACGATGCCGAGCCTGAAGCGGTGAGCGCCTTGGTCGCGGAGGCGGACATGTTGTTCTGCCTCGACTACAACGCGCCTTCACGGGCCGGAGGATTGGGCGAGGCCGTGAAGCAGGCATGCGACGAGGAGGGAAGTACCGTGGTCATGATTGACCACCACCAAGAGCCTGAGCCGTTTGCGGACGTCATGCTGTCTGACCCCACCACGGGCAGCACGTGTGAGTTGATTTACCGGCTGCTTCAAGCGTGGGACATGGAGGGGACGCTAGACGCGGATATGGCCTCATGCCTGTACTGCGGCCTGATCACCGACACGGGAAGCTTTCGATTCTCGTCCGTGCAGCCCTCAAGCCACGAAATGGCCTCGGCCTTGCTCGCAACGGGCATGGACCACAGCCGGATTCACAGTTTGATCTACGACGCCTGCCGCTTGGAACAGGTTCAACTCACGGCCTATGCCTTGAGCCAGAAGCTTCAAGTCTTCCCGGAGCACCGCAGCGCCATCATCAGCCTGAGCCTCGAGGAACTCCAGCGTTACAACGCCCAAAAAGGGGATACCGAGGGGCTCGTCAACCGTGCCTTGGCCATCGAGGGCATCAACTTCGCCGCCTTCATCAAGGAGGATGTGGACCGCGTCAAGATGAGCCTTCGTTCTCGCGGAACATTCAGCGTCCGGGACGTCGCGGCCGCCCATTTCAATGGGGGAGGCCACCACAATGCTGCGGGTGGCGCATGTGAAGGTGAATCGCTTCAATCGGTCGTGGACCGCATGGTGGTGTTGATTCCGACGTGGTCGGACGGCCTGCAATACGACGACTGAATGGGTCGGCGGCGCGTTTCTTGGGCAGTCTTCGGGGCCATGCTTGTGGCCAGTTGTGTGGAGCCACAACCCCAAACACTCACGCTGCCCACAGCTGCCGACCAAGACAAAAAGGTGAGGCAAGCCATGGTGGAGTTTAACGAGGCCCGCTTCCAAGAAGAATGTGCGGCCATTGATTTGGCAGTTGTCCAGACCGGTTTGCCGTCCGACATCTTGCCCGGCGGCGTTTTGCTGCAACACGGCACCACCGCTCCAGCAATGCAGGAAGGGTTGAATGGGTGGCAGGCGTCTCGCGGCGATCGCGTGCATTGGGTCTGGGAATCCTACACCCTTGACGGATCGCCATTGACCTCGGGCTCAGACGAGTTTGACGTGGAGCGCGGCGCCGTTCCCCGTGCATTTCACGAAGCGGCCAAATCTCTGGGCCACGATGTGGAGGCCGATGTGTGGTCGCCTTCGGTCTCGGCCTTTGGGGTGCGGGGTGTGCCAGGAGAGATCCCACCGTTTACGCCCGTTCGCCTTCACGTGCGCCAAACCCGATCCGTTGAAGACACGGCGTGGTGGGGTGCAGTGCAGCGCGGCGTTTTGGACGAAGCTTTTTGGCTGAAGAATGCCGTTCAATCGATGAAAGGGCAGGGGCAACCTGATGAAGTTTCGGAAGGGGTTTGGGCGCACGTGTACTCTGAGCACAATCGTCCAGTGGAGCCCAAACAAAACGTGCTCCTTCGCATTCGAACCGCGACGCTCGATGCTTCCATGGAACGAGAGACCCAAATGGAGTGGAAGGTGGGTACCCAAGACCAACTCGTGCCAGCGCTGGAGCAGGCACTCTCAAGCCTTCCATCCGCCCATACTTTGACAATCTGGTGCACCTCCGCCATGGCCTTTGGGGACCAAGGTTCCCCTGAAGCAGGCATCGCCCCTCACACGCCCCTTCGTTTTGAGGTCGAGGTTGTGCTGTGACTCCATTCATCATTTGATCCTTGAGATGTCGAGGGGTTCGACTCCCCTCTGCTCCACAAGTAAAGTGGACTTGACATTCTGGGCGGATTTGTAAAGCCTACTTCACCAAATCGGGGTTGATGGTGTTCGGCTTCTGTCCTGCTGGGTCCACAAGTAAGTGGACTTGACGTTTGGGAGGAGGGGAGTGGAGTTGGAATATGTGTCTTGACAATTAAGAATCAACCTTTTGGCAATCACCTCGTCT
>Ga0115013_10000139_pt1 | contig 48573 bp, 17 predicted proteins | sample SouAtlMetagenome_2_FD_88686 | JGI IMG/M metagenome (GOLD analysis project Ga0115013, IMG submission 88686) | Marine eukaryotic phytoplankton communities from Atlantic Ocean - South Atlantic ANT15 Metagenome | ecosystem: Environmental > Aquatic > Marine > Oceanic | place: South Atlantic Ocean...
ATGCAACTGCGGGCAAAACCATAGATGCTCTCGTCGGTGTTGTACATGCTCATGGCCACGCCGCCGTCTCCTTCGAAGTTGAAAACCTCCCATTCGGTGGGTTCACCTCCCCCTTCGGGAATGAACGTCATGGTGAGCTTGCCCTTGCCTTTAATGACCGCATCCGTGGCCTTGTATTGGTCACCGAACGCGTGACGGCCAATGCAAATCGGCTGCGTCCACCCGGGAACCAGCCTCGGCACATTCTTCATGATGATGGGCTCACGGAAGACCGTGCCCCCAATGATGTTGCGAAGGGTCCCATTGGGGCTGCGCCACATCTTCTTGAGCCCGAACTCCTCCACCCGCTGTTCATCCGGGGTGATAGTCGCGCACTTGATGCCCACACTGTGCTTTTTGATGGCCTCAGCGGCATCCACTGTGATTTGATCATCCGTCTCATCCCGCTTCTCGATGCCGAGATCATAGTAAAGCAATTCAACGTCGAGATAAGGCAGAATCAGCCTGTCCTTGATGAATTGCCAGATGATCCGAGTCATCTCATCGCCATCGAGCTCGACGACGGGGTTGTGCACCTTGATTTTGTCCATTTCAGTGGAGTTAATTCCTTTTGAAGGGTGCGCGAAAATAGACCCGACCGCAGTGCGCGGTCAAGTCGTGTCTTTTCTACACGCTCGAACAGACTTGGAAATCAAGCGAGCTCGCGCTCGCTGAAGTAGAAACTGCCCTCGATGGCCGCATTCTCATCGCTATCACTTCCGTGAACAGCATTGGCTGCAATGCTCTCTGCAAAGTCAGCGCGAATGGTACCGGGCGCAGCCTCCGCTGGATTGGTGGCGCCAATGAGCGTGCGGAAATCCGCCACGGCATTGTCCTTTTCGAGAATGGCAGCCACAATGGGACCACTGCTCATGTACTCGGTGAGCTCGCCGTAAAACGGACGCTCGCTGTGCACAGCATAGAACGCCTGGGCATCCTGAATGGTGAGTTGGGTCCACTTCATCGCCTTGATGGAGAATCCAGCGTCGATGATGCGGTCGATGATCTTTCCGGTGTGTCCGGCGCCTGTGGCGTCGGGCTTGATCATGGTAAACGTGCGGTTGGTGGCCATGGGGCTCTGATTTTGGGCGGTTTCGCGGCGCAAAAATAGCGCAGGAGCCTACAATCGGCACGGATGACGATTTTTGACCCATGTTCATCCCACCACAACTCCGCCCCTGGGTCAGCTTGTTTGCCTTGGCCATCACCACAGGCACAAGCTGCGCGCAGCCCATCCAAACGTGGCGACTCGGTCCCGATGAGGACACCCCAGCCTCCCCGCTCGGCGGCATCGTGCTCTCCGGTGGCGCCGGAGAAGTGGACCCCGCCATGCAATGGTTCCTGCAGCGCGCCAACGGCGGCGACGTCCTCATCCTGCGAACCAGCGGTTCGGATGGATACCAAGACTACTTCTACAACGATCTCGGCGTCGACGTCGCCAGCGTGGAAACCATCAAGTTCACCGCCCCCTCCGCTGCGTCTGCGGATTACGTCATCCAGCGGTTGGCAGAAGCCGACGCAGTATGGCTGGCTGGAGGCAACCAAAGCACCTACGTCAACTATTGGCAGGACACACCCGTGGAAGACGGACTCCATGCACTGGTGGCCCGCGGCGGTGCCATTGGGGGAATCTCCGCTGGCTTGGCCGTGCTCGGCGGTGGGTATTTCGCTGCAGGAAATGGCACAGTTTACAGCAATGAGGCCTTGGCCAACCCTTACGACGAAGATGTTGACGTGCGCTACGGTGACTTCCTGAGCCTCCCGCACCTCTCCGGTGTGATCACCGACTCTCATTTTGACGACCCCGATCGGCGTGGTCGACTTCTGACCTTCTTGGCACGATTGACAGCAGATTACGACATCGCGGTCCCCAGGGCCATCGCATGCAATGAATACGTCGCCGTAGCCATTCAACCCGACGGGCTGGCCAAGGTGTGGGGCGAATGGCCCGATTATGAAGAGTACGCCTACTTCGTCCGCCCCGATTGCGAAAGCCTATCCTCCGGCGGCGGCCCCGTTCCCGAAGTCTGTGCCGAAGGCGTCCCGCTCACTTGGGGCATCTCCCCCGAGGCCAACGGGGACGATGACGGCCATGGCGGCCTCCTCGCCGCCAAGGTGCCCGCCGGATACAGCGGTGCCGTGGCGTTTGACCTGAACACGTGGACTCCGCTTGGCGATGTGCATTGGGAGCGCTGGACCGCAGATGGAGAAGGCAATTTTCACAGTGGCCCAATCCCTGCAGACGAAAGCCCTGAAAATAGCCCTGAATGCGAACTGAACCTGACAAACGTGGACTCCCCGTCCCATGATGTGCCAGAAGAACAAAAACTGGATCTGGTCCTCACCGAGGACCATACTTGGTTCATTCACTCGCACCACCACTCGCCCCTCGTGGGTCAACTGTCTGCAGCCAATGGCCAAATCATGCGGAGCTTAACGCTGAATCCGGGGGCTCAACCACTGCTCCTTCCAGAAAATGCTCTAGGACCATTCATTCTTCGAACAGAGAAGGGCACACTGCGCATTCCTTCCCTTAGATGAACCGTATTTTCGCGACATGACCGGATCCCCTGCCACACGTCCCGCCTCTTCTGCCGAGGCCATGGAGTTGGAAAACCGCTATGGTGCCCACAACTACCACCCACTCCCCGTCGTCCTTGCCAAAGGAGAAGGCGTGCATGTATGGGACGTAGAAGGAAAACACTATTACGATTTCCTGAGTGCATACAGTGCGGTCAACCAAGGGCACTGCCACCCCAGAATCATCGGGGCACTGAAAAATCAAGCGGAAACACTGACTCTCACTTCACGCGCTTTTTACAACGACGTGCTCGGGTCCTATGAGAAGTACATCACCGAGCTGTTCGGATACGACAAGGTCCTTCCCATGAACACGGGTGTAGAAGGTGGAGAAACAGCGAACAAGCTAGCCCGCAAATGGGGCTACATGAAAAAGGGCATCCCGGAAAACCAAGCCCGCATCTTGTTTGCCAACGGCAATTTCTGGGGCCGCACGTTGGCGGCGATTTCCAGTTCCGACGACCCGGCCTCCTTCGCAGGATTCGGGCCCTACATGCCCGGCTACAGCCTCATCCCCTACAACGACCTCTCTGCCCTCGAGACAGAGCTCAAGGACCCCAACGTATGCGCCTTCATGGTGGAGCCCATCCAAGGCGAGGCAGGCGTAGTGGTCCCAGACGAAGGCTACCTAGCTGGCGTCCGGCGCTTGTGCACGCAGTACAACGTACTGTTCATCGCCGATGAAGTCCAAACAGGCATTGCCCGAACCGGCAAGATGCTGGCCACCGATTACGAGGATGCCAGACCCGATATCCTCGTCCTCGGCAAGGCACTTTCGGGAGGCGTCTTTCCGGTCTCCGCTGCCCTTGCGGACGACGAGGTCATGCTGTGCATCCAACCCGGCGAGCACGGCAGCACCTTTGGCGGAAATCCCCTCGCCTGCGAAGTGGCCATGGCCGCCCTTCAGGTGGTGGTCGAAGAAAACCTCGCTGACAACGCCATGAAGCTGGGCATTCGGTTCCGCGCAGCCATGGCAGCTTTGGCCGAGGAAAGCGACCTCGTGCTCTCTGTTCGAGGCAAAGGCCTCTTGAACGCCATCATCATCAACGACGCCCCAGACAGCTCCACCGCCTGGGACCTGTGCGTTGCCATGAAGAACAATGGGCTTATTGCCAAGCCAACGCATGGCAACATTATCCGTTTTGCACCGCCATTGGTCATCACCGAAGAACAGCTTGACACGTGCATTGACATCATCCGCGACACTGTTCTCGCTTTTACGCGCTGACAACCTAATGCGCCGGGCCTCAGTCGAGCCAGCCCTGCTCGCGCATCCAATCGTCGTTGTAGACCTTGCCCACGTAGCGTGAGCCATGGTCGTGGAAGAGCACCACGGCCAAATCGGTCGGCTTCAACTCATCCTTGAGCTGACGAAGGCCCTGGAAGGCGGAACCACAACTGTACCCAAGAAACAAGCCCTCCTTTCGGGCGAGTTCACGGGCCGTCATGGCACCGTCCTTGTCGGTGACCTTTTCGAACTTGTCGATGATGTCGAAATCGACATTGACCGGCAAAATGTCCTCACCAATACCTTCGGTGATGTAGGGGTAGATCTCGTTCTCATCAAACTCCCCAGTCTCATGGTACTTCTTGAAGACAGAGCCGTATGAGTCCACACCCCAGATCTGGATGTCTGGGTTCTTTTCCTTGAGGTACTTCGCCGTGCCGCTGATGGTGCCACCTGTGCCGACACCCGTGCAGAAGTGGGTGATCATGCCCCCGGTCTGCTTCCAAATCTCCGGCCCAGTGGTTTCATAATGGGCCTGGCGGTTGGCTAAGTTGTCATACTGGTTGCACCAAATGCTGTTCGGGATCTCTTTGTGCAGCCTTTCTGCCACACTGTAGTAACTGTCAGGGTGGTCTGGTGCCACAGCCGTGGGACAAACGTGGACCTCGGCTCCAACGGCCCGCAGGATGTCGATCTTCTCCTTGGACTGCTTGTCGCTCATGGTGCAGATCAAGCTGTACCCCTTGACAGCACAGGCCAAAGCCAGCCCCATGCCCGTGTTTCCAGATGTGCACTCGATGATGGTGCCTCCAGGCTTAAGCTGCCCATTCTTCTCCGCAGCCTCAACCATGCTCAACGCCATGCGGTCCTTGACACTGTGTCCAGGATTGAAGTACTCCACCTTGGCCAACACTGGGCAAGGTAAGTCTTTGGCGACCTCGTTGAGTCGAATCATGGGCGTGTTGCCGATGGCGCCGAGGATGTTTTCGTGGATGATCATGACAGCGAATAGTCTGCCGCAAAGATACCGGCCATCTCAGTCGAAACGCAGAGATTCGACAGGGTCCAACCTGGAGATATACCGCGCAGGAATAAACATGGCCAACGCACAAGCCAGAAAGATGCCCGCTTCCACCATGGCAATCCGGACCACATCCAAGTGAATGGGGACCGTCGAGAGATAATAGCTCCGCGCATCCAACGCAATCCATCCCGTCTGCATTTGGAGCAATGCCAATCCAAAACCGATGGCATTGCCCCAGAACAGACCGCGAATGAGAATCCGCGCGGCAAGCCTCACGAAGACCGCCATCAATGGGCCGTCCGGCATGCCCAAGGCCTTCATCAAGCCGATGGACCGCGTGCGCTCAAGCATCAGCAACAGCAAAGCCGACGCCATGTTGAGGATGGCAATCATCAGCATCAGTCCGATGATGAGCTCCACATTGAGGTCGAGCATGGCCAACCACTGGAACAGCTCCGGGTGATCGTCCACCACACTGCGAACGTCCAAGTCATAGGGCACGGCAAAAAAGACACTGTCCGACAAGGTCCACAAGGCATCGTAGTCCCTCACGCGTATTTCGACACCCCCAATGTATCGGTCGCTGGTGCCCCCTGCGAGCCGAACGGTTGGCCCTGACATTTCAGAATCATCACCCCAATCAATCCACACTGTATCCGGGAGGGTCTCTCCCCCATCAGACACCACCAACATTGCAGAACCTCTTCCCTCAATAAGATGTGGGCCCGGGCCACGCCAATCCACCCCTTTCCACAGGTACTGCAATCGGTTGCGGCCCCCATTTGCGGCTGCCTGCACGTATCGAACAGCTGGCTGCTCGTCCACCACGGGGTCTGAGACCTGCAATCGAGCCGCAATGCCCCAGCCACTCAGCTGCTGCAAATGGTGCATTCCAGAGAACACATATTCAGCATCGAATTCCTTCAGCCCCGTGGCATAGACACCGCACACCGTGAAAATCCGGGGACGCATCTCCCCTTTGGGATTAGCGAGAAGCAACCTGACGCGCTGCCCGATGTCAAGACCGAGTTCTCGCGCATGGATGGAAGAGACTAAAAGGTCCATGGACTCCGATTCGGGACTGAAATCGGGCAGACGTCCTTGTTGGAGGCGGTCAGAAAGAAATGCCGTGTCTGCATCCAACCCCAACCCCTTGACGAGAACCCCCTCCACTTCCTCAGCAGTCTCGAGGATGGCGGGCCGTTGAGCAAAGGCCTGCACTTGCTCTACACCCGAGATTGAACGCAGGCGAGCGGTATCGAGGTCCGCCCACGCCACCCTGTCCGTTCCCTGGGTTCGTCCTTGATCCGCAGCCACAACGCGCAAATGGGCGCCGAACCCCACCACAAGCTCCCGAACATCGCGCTGAAAGCCCTGAACAATGGCCAAAGACAAGATGATCAAGGCCACACCAATCGCCACACCGCCTTCCGCGATTCGCACCACCGGGCGGGCAATCCCGCGGCCCGTCGGATCCACAGTCATCCGACGCGCCAGAAACCGAACCGCTTGACGGGAGCCTTTGCACATACGCTGCAAGGTAGCCGGGCCGTTACTTTGCCCACATGCGTGTTGTGTCCGTTTTCCTCTTCGCCCTGCTGACGTCCTATCAAGCGCCAATGGCACAGGTTCTTCCTGCCGATGCCCAAATGGAGGTTTACCTGCCTCTGCTCAAGGGGAAGCGCGTCGGCGTCGTCTGCAACCATACTGCTGCCGTTTCCTCCGGACAAGGACAAACAACACACCTCATCGACACCCTAATCTCGTCGGGTATTGACATCGCTGCTGCCTTCGGACCAGAACACGGTTTCCGCGGCGATTTACCCGATGGCGAAAAGGCGGATGACGGTCGGGATCCCAAAACCGGAATCCCCGTCTACAGCCTCTATGGGACCCATAAAAAGCCCACTGCTGCGCAAATGGAAGGTCTGGACGTGGTCGTTTTTGACATCCAAGACGTGGGCATGCGTTGCTACACCTTCCTCTCGACACTCATCCTGGTCATGGAGGCCTGTGCCGAAACGGAAGTCCCCTTGATCCTGCTCGACCGACCCAACCCAAACGGTCACCTTGTGGACGGGCCTGTCCTCGACACCGCCTCCATCCGGTCCTTCGTCGGCTTCCTTCCAATCCCCCTGTCCCACGGCATGACCCTGGGGGAACTCGCACTGATGGCCAACGGTGAAGGGTGGCTCGGTGGAGGCTACTCCGACAGCCCAAACCCCAATCTAACCTGTGACCTCACCGTCATTCCCTGCACCGGATGGTCAAGACAAGACCGATGGACACCCTCCATCGCCCCGAGTCCCAACCTGCCCTCTCCTGCAGCCATCCACCTCTATCCCCACTTGGTCCTTCTCGAAGCCACGATTTCTAGCGTTGGGCGCGGAACGGCCGAACCCTTCACCGTGGTCGGATTCCCCGGCATGACCCGGTCGGTCCACAGGTTCACGCCCACCGCCAACGCGGCCAGCAAATACCCCAAGCACGCAGGAAAATTGTGCACTGGATTCTCGCTGCATCGTCGTCTTGGCGCCTGGAAAGCCCAGCAAATTGACGACCGCCTGCACCTCGAAATCCTCTTCGAATTACAAGAAGGGTGGACCAACACTCCCGCAGGAGACCAAAGTCCCTTCATCGACCGTCCGGAGTTCTTTGACCAACTCGCAGGTGGCCCAGAATTGAGACTGGCCTTGGACGACCTCAGAAACCGAGACAAGCTCGAAGACATGTGGGCAGATGACAGGAAGGCATTTTTGGAACGGCGAAGTGTTTACCTTCGCTATCCAGCGGGCAATTGAGCCCCTAAAACACCGTCGATGAAGCGCACCCTATCCCTGCTCCTTCCCGCCACCCTGGCTGTTTTCCTGACCGCCTGCTCCACATCAGAGGACTATTTGCCACCGGCGTACTCCTGCAACTGCGGCACTCTCACTTTGGATGGCGTTTCTATGCCCGTTCTCGGCGCGGAGTTCGTCTATCTCCCGGGCGCAGACAGCCTCATGACACGTCGCTATTTCGTCACAGCTGACGCCCGTGCGGAGGGCGATCTCCAGGAGCACGCGGTGAGCCTGACGCTCGATGTCCTCAACGTCCAACAGGGTGCCATCTTCTATCCCGACAGCGGGGTGTTCACCCAGGTCGACGAGACCAACTTTAATGTCGCCTTTGACACGACCCAAACCTTCCGGATAACCAACGGTGTGGCCAGTGTAATTGCTGCGCCGCTTGCAGGTGGTGAAGAAGCGGTGAACATTGACTTTCTGATTCGCCGGGAACAAGACGGAGAACTCGTAGGTTTCGAGCGCACACTAGCAGGTGACTTTACAGTCGTCATCGAATAAGCAGGGCAACGGTCGTAAATTATCCTCATGACCGAACGCTTGATGAGGTTTGCCTTTGGTGGCTTCCTTTTAGTACACTCCATTTTTCTTCGGGCCCAACCAGAAGACTGGGTAGTCGTTCCCAGCGCATACGAGTTCAGCATGACGGTGACCTACACCATTTCCATCAATGGACTTGTGGGTGCGGGACCAGAGAACATCGCTGCCGTTTTTGATGACAACGGAAATTGCCGCGGATTGGGCACCACGGACTTCCTAGCCTCCAATGGTTACTACACTGGACTGATGCTGGTCTACGGCAACCAAACCACCGAATCCGGATTGGAAGTCAGAATCTGGGACGCCACACTAGACAGCCTCCCGGAATGCGACGACACTGTCGACTTTATTGCCAACGGTATATCAGGAAGTCTGTCAAATCCCATTGTATTTTACGGAGTCTACGACCCTCTGGTAGGGTGCACTGACCCCTTGGCGTGCAACTACCTTTCAACAGCCGTCACCGATGACGGAAGTTGCATCTTTCCCGGGTGCGATGACCCATTGGCTTGCAACTACGTCGAGAACTCTCCTTGCTACGACAACTCCATTTGCACATTTCCAGAGCAGTTTCTCGATTGCACAGGTGAATGCCTCTCAGATTTCGATGGGGACGGCATTTGTGACGAATTAGAAATTGGGGGTTGTACAGATAATCGCGCTTGCAATTACGATTCTAGTGCTACGGACGACGATTGCAGTTGTGAATTCCCCATTTACCCAATTGATTGCAATGGCAATTGCTTTATAGACACAGACAACGATGGCGTCTGCGAAGGAGATGAAATAGAAGGGTGTCAAAATCCAGATGCCTGTAACTATTCCCAGGAAGCAACAAACGATGACGAATCTTGTGAATTTTGCTGTTTTGGCATTTACAATGAAGGAGATGGATTCTCATTAGAAGTCGAATTATTCTATGAACCAGGTAGTGACGACTCACTGTTATCCGCATATTCAACTTATCGTCTATACATCACGTGCTCTCATCCCGAAGACAGGGTAATTGGGGTTTTTGGCATTGACGGCAACACCACTTCCATTGGCAGTCTCTCGGGATTTTACCATAATCCAGAAGCAGGACTAACCATAGCTGACAGCGACTCCGCATTATTCACAACCGAAGAAGCCATTTACCGAGATTCATGGATTACAATTGGCGCTGAACATCCATGGGAAATACAAGATGATATCCTCGATATCCAAGGAGGAATGTGGGACGATTTATTTGAATCGGGTCAATATCTATTCCTTGGAGGTAGTTCAGGAAATGGATGGAGCTTGAACCCTAACAATGCGCTTTGCGCAGCAGGATCGGACCTTCGAGTTCTCATAGGACAGTTTACCACAACAGATCCAATAGAAGGTCAAATCGCGTGCTCTGTCATACCACATGGTTCTCAAAGTGAAATTCTCATTACCCCATTTTTTGTCGCACCTCCGTGCGGCTGTTCTGACCCAAGCGCATGCAACTTCACTCCTTTTGCAATATTTAATGACGGCAGTTGCGTGTACCCTATTCAAGGTGAGACATGCACCGGTAATTGCGCATTTGATTCAGACAATGATGGAGTCTGTGATAACGATGAGATCCAAGGGTGTACTGATTTTAATGCGGATAATTTCAACCCTAACGCCACAGACAATAATGGCACCTGCATTTTCGGAGGGTGTACATATTTGGACGCGGTGAACTTTGACTCCCAAGCTAACGTTGATGATGGATCATGTCAATTCGACCTTTTCAACCCTTGTCCGACAGACATAGACCAAGATGGAATCACGGCGTCTTCAGACATCCTGGCCTTACTCGCTTCGTTTGGCGCTCCATGTAATTGACCGCACATAGAATCCGTTCTCACAGCAATTGAAGTCTCATTTACTGCACTTCAATCCATTCAAATAAGTGAGAATTATACTCTAATTTACCTGCCTTCGCAGCCAATCACACGTCCTTCTTACATCTTGGAAATAGAACAATTACTCATTTGCCCAAGGTAAGGTTCGTTCTAATCAACCCGCTGCACATAACGTCCTGCAATACAAAAGGCGTCTCTCTTACACCACATAATTATTAGTAGAGTATAAGTATTCAGCAGAATTAATACCTGTGCCTAGTCTCTTCTATTCAGCACAGAAATCCCCGTACTCCGATAAGACCATCAGTACATCAGCAACACCTATAACACCATCACTATTTACGTCTGACGCACAGCTGGTGTTTTCGTCAATAACACATACTTCTAGTTCAGAAGACCAAATCGTTCCAGGGCCACAAAAGCCATCAAACACGCAAGAACCATTGTCAATCAAAGCCAAGTCGTCGTAATTACTCGCAACTTGATTTGTACAACCCTCTAGGTTGAGGATTGATGACCAATCCACAGCTTCAGATACCGTAAAAAGACCGTGGAACCAATCCACTTCAAACGATAAATCAGCCCCAATCAAACCTGACCAAACCAACGAATCATTTTCGACTCCATTCCATGAAATTCCAGTCCATTTCGGCGGAACGGAAAGTTGAACAATTACTGAGTCCCCCTCAATACTCTCAATTGAAAATGTAATTTCCTCTGATCTCTCCACAAATCTATAAGCACTATCAGCCACTAAGTCATAAAAAACACTACGGTGCCCATTGGGCCAAAATATTTCCAAACTGTCTGCTTCTACCTCTGAACCCAATCCGAAAAATTGAGTTGTGCTATGCTGAGCTAAGAAATCCTCGCCCGCACGCAGATGTCGATGCTGACGGGAACCAGCTGTGTGCAATGTCATTTTGGTACCAATAGCTTCACTATTCCCATAGGTCCCACAAACAGCAACTGTCAGACTGGCATTTTCTGGAAACTGAACATCCGTTTCGTTTTCCCAAATAGTTAAATATTGATTCGTACCTATTCCCGCAACATCGGGATCACCATCACAGTCAATATCGCCCCTAACAATGCAGAATAAGGGTGCCTCCTTCCCTGGCCAATCAGATAAATCCTCTTCATATAGCACATGACCTGTAACAGTATCAACACCATTGTGATGCATCCAATAATTATCATAAAACTGATATTCAAGCAAATCCTCGAGAGTAGCCGCAAAATGGTGCGTTGCTATCATCAAATCCTCCCTACCATCTAGGTCCAAATCAATCTCAAGCGCACCCCAAGACCAACGATTTAAATCCAAACCATAGGACATTGACTGTTCATGATATATGTTGGTACTATCCCGCACAAAATATGCTGCAGTTTGAAATTGGCCTGGAAGAGGATCCTCTTGATTAGTTATGAAAATCTCCTCCACGCCATTTTCATCACTATCAGTAATAGTAGCCGACATCGAGGCCATAATAACCGCTAAACCAAGGTCCTCCCCCAATTCAACAAAAGTCCCATCGCCTTGGTTGACATAAGCCTGGTTTGGAACCATGCATTCTTGACCTTGAACACCAGAGTCATTAATTAAGAATAAGTCAACCAAGTCGTCGTCATTCAAATCAATCCAAACGTATTGGAATGATGGTGATATCCCATCAGCAATTCCAGAATCAACAGAAATATCCAAAAACATCCCATTCTCATTTTCAAATAAAAAATTTTCAGACTCCCACATGAGCATACAATCCAAGCCGTATGATGGCACCGCGACGTCTAAATCCCCATCCAAATCGAAGTCGCTAATAGCCAATCCAGCCGCGTAAAGGTTCTCCAAAACACCCCATCCCCAATCATCCGTCGCGTTTTCGAACACACCCTCATTATTCACCCATATTTCACTTTTAGAAGGCATTTCTGCGCCCACACTCAGATCGACTACCGGCGATGAAGAATAAAGTAAATCCCGGTCACCATCGTTATCAATGTCCAACCAAATAATTCCGGTTGGCCGACCTGATGCAGGTACAATTCCAAGATCTACATTAACAAAACCATTCGGCCCGCCAGCAAAAAAACTCAACTGCCCTAAAGAATTAGGCACAGTGAGATCGTCGTAACCATCAAGGTTAAAATCAACAAAGCTGAGACCAAGACCCAAAAAATCCGCAAAACCCTCGATAGGCGTCGATGTGTCATACAATGTTAACTGCCCTAACAAGGGGGACGCAGATATTAACAGCGCCAAACAGAACAGCCATTGCCTTCGAATAAAAGCCATTACAATAATTTGGTCTTACCAATATAAGAAAAACCAGAAGCACCAACAAGACGTCATGGCCCATATCACGAGCCATATCGACGTCATTAGTCTCCTATCCTTCTACCTGGCCCGTTCTCCACGCACCACATTACTCGATGATTATACGCAGAAAATCGATTTCTCGCGCTTTTGAAGCCGAGTTCAATCAATATTCGACAGGACATAATCTCGTATATAATTACAGCGGAACACTCCGATATTACCGTCAAAAACACATCACGATAGACGAACTTAAAAACTAGGTCATTGGAGCTAAAAAATCTGAGAAGATTACAAGCTGGAAAGACTAAATTTCAAGTAACCAAAGGCTTGTTTTATGCTTCTCCGCTTCTCACGATGCGAACTTCGCTCGTCATTGATTTTTTCTACTCGCGCTCACTCTAGTAACGCGATCTTCGGAATAATTACATCCTGTCTTCTAGGGCTCTTTGCCGCACAAGAGCTCAAATCTCAAGATCATACGGTATACCCTGATTGGGGCAATGAGGGCACACACTGGTATGCCCAGCCCGATGCCCCAGTAGGTGAATGGACGGTATCTAGATTCTACATTGGGGATTGGAATAATCCATGTATCAGTGACGAAGGAACAGATGGTGTGGCCTATGCAATCACCAATTTCCCTAAGTATGGAGATTTCCAATATCGCTTTAAAACCAACCAATCCTGGGTTTCTGCACCAACTTCAGCTGGAAACACGAGCAATTACGACGCCACTGTCGGTGGCGGCAACAGCTCCTTAAGTAGCGATTGGATTTGGGTACGGTATCGCCCCTTAGAATTACCGGCCGCATATGACATGGAAGTCATAAACCTAAGAATTAGGATGAATTACGAGGGCTTCTGGTGTGATGATCACTACGACCGCCAACTTGTGTTTCTGACGTTTCGGGATTATCCAACTGTGCCTAATGCTTTAAACACTACTGTAGATGAAGACAGTGATACCGACATCAATACACAAGCATATGGGAATTTCAATCAGGTCTCTGGAGAGAGTGCCGTCTCAGTAGCTATTTCAGACAATCCATCATGGATAACCCTCTCTGGTGGCAATTTGAATTCCTCTACTACGGCAACAATCAATATAGACCCACCAGCCAACTATTGCGGAGGGCCCGAGACGTACAAACTCAAATGGACCTTCACTGCTGGTCCAGATACGGAAACCATAAGTAGAACCAACAAGGTCACTGTCACTTGTGAGAACGATGCACCAACAGCCGATAATAAAAACGTCTCCACAAACGAGGATAACGCAATATCCATAGCCTTATCAGGCTCTGACATTGAAGACGACGACCTCACATATGAGGTGACGAATAACCCGAGCAATGGAACTCTTAGCGGAACCGGCTCGAGTAGAACATACACCCCAAACGCCAACTTCTACGGAACAGATAGTTTTAAGTACAGAGTAAACGATGGCACTGACAATTCCGCGAAAGCAACTGTATCCATCACGGTCAACTCACAAAATGACACACCCACTGTTTCGGGCACTACCACATCCACGAACGAAGACACATCTGTCAACATTGGTCTTACCGCTTCTGACATAGACGACGATGCATTGACATATTCTGTTACCAATAATCCAAGTAATGGAACTCTTAGCGGCTCAGGCGCATCCCGCACATACACTCCCAACGCAAACTTCCACGGCACAGACTCATTTAAGTTCAGAGTGTACGATGGCACTGCCTATTCTGGTAAAGCGACTGTATCCATCACTGTCAATTCAGTAGATGATCAACTCGAATTTAATTGCTCATCAGAAATAACCAACTTAAATACAAACGGCACAGGATGGGTCGATGATGCAATTGATTGCTCGCAACAAGGTCAGATTGCAAATGGCCAAACCTATCTGGAGTCTGTCACCATAGGAGAAGACACACAATTCTCACTCATCATAAACGCTAGTGATGCAGATGGATTAAATCAATCGGCTAGCTCCCCCCCAACAACCATAGAGCCGGCAAACGGCACCTTGCAGTACAATCAAAATGCAAGTGGCAATAACTCTTGGCATTACTTGTACACCGCACCTTCCAATTATGGCGGCTCGGATTCATTTAAATTCACGTTCCAGGACGTTGACGGATATCAATATAGTCTCCAGTACAACTTGACTATTCACCCCTTCAATGATGAAACGGCATATGTTTCCTCTCCGGCTATCTTCCCAATCACCGAAACAGAGGACGAGTCATTTATTATTGATCTCACGGTAAAAGATGCCGACGGCCTGTCCAATATTGTTGCCAACCCCAGTCTCGTCCATCTTGACATCGACCTTCCTGGTGTCACATGTGATCCGATAACAACGACGGCTTCCAACGCAACCACTGCAACGATTCAATGTAATTGCAATCCTCCTGCAGACTATGCGCATGTCTCGGGTTCGACTGATTTTGGGCTGTCGCCTATCAATTTTGAATTTAGTTTCTCAGACGATCAGGACCATTCACATTCAGTAAACTATTCTGTTGAGTTGGACAATGTGAACGACGAAACAACCATTGAAGTACAGTCATTGCAAAATGCTCAAGTTTCAGCCGCAAGCAGCGCCTCCGCTTTTTCCGGCACGGCTAATGAAATAGTACTTAACGGCACGGAGGATTTGGACATCAGCTTTACACTTCAAATTGTAGACTATGATGGCCAAAACGTCATTAACAACGGTGCTACACCCACACTTATTTCAAGCGTTGAATCAGTCGCGACGATAAATATCAATTTCGCCAGCACAAGCAACTTCCATGTAGATTACACCCCATCGAATCAATATGAGAATATCTCCATTCAACACAACAATCATTTCCATGGCACTCATTCGTTTGACGTCATCACGGAGGATAGGTTTGGACAAGTGGTCACATTCCCCTTTACAATAAACTTGACGCCGGTAAACGACCCTATTGCCATTGATTTCGTGCACGGCCCAACCAATACGATTACATCCAGCATCCTAACCGGCACAAAAGGTGAATCTACTGGCACCATGACTGTCGAAGTTCAGCTCGACGAAGGCGAGTCTTATGCAGTGCAGATTCAGCCCCAAGATGATGCTGATGGTGGTGTTACAAGCATCGCCCCCACGGCCCTGCCCAATGAAGAGAGCCCGTTGGCCGCGAATGGACACAGCCCGAATAGCTTGGCCTATCAAACATCAACTAATGACATCAATTTAGAGCTCAGTGGTGAACTCCACACAACTAATGGCTTCCCTACTTCAGCACAAATAGCATCTGGTGAAAACATCGAGACCGCCCGTTTTGACATCACTGACTTCGACGGGACAACGACTGAATTAGAAGTAATCTTCACCATTAATCCAATCAACAATGGCACAGCCAATGTTATATCAGGATTAACATCCCTCACTTGGTATCAGGATGCACCAATCAAAGAGACCTTGAACATTGAAGATTTAGACGGCCTGAAGTCCAATAATTTCTTGGAGAATTATTCTATTCAAAGCAGCTCAGGTGTATTCAACCTGGTCTCCTCCGAGACATACAATATTGATGACGACCCCACTAAACTCAGTTTCTCCTATGAGTTCATCCCATTGGAAGGCTTCTACGGGACAAGTACCCACCAAATCGATTTTGTGGACGACCAAGGATTTTCAAACTCACTAACAATTGAGTTTGATATTTTGAATTTCAATGAAACCTCACCTATTACCATCACACTACAAGACAAAACAGGACAGAATCTAACTTGGAATGATGAGGGGCTCGTCGAAAACGATGGCAACGCAGATGGCATCACAGACTACGAAGCAAATTTGTCAGGCTCTTTGTATACCCTAGAAGATGACACCTTAGGTTTTGAAATTCAATCTTCTAATGAATCTGCCATCACTCCCATTATTACTAACCATCAAATACCGACTATCCCAGACGGGTGGGAATTGATTGAAACCACAGACAGCACGTTATACATTCGGTCGAACTCCTTTAATTTCCACAACTGGTACGAAGCCCGATACATAGCAGAAAATCTATATCCTGGAGCTCACCTAGTGACATTTTCCAATCAAGAAGAATTCGATTTGATCAAAGAATTCGATGGTCTTCTAGGAGAATATCACAACAAACAAGATGGAAATTGGAATTCCGTTTCGCACGAATCTGCGCTGATGTGTTCAAACTTTAGCTGCGACGCTGAATACTCATGCTTTGGATCTATTCAAGATGGAGAGTTAGAAATCATCAGCACGCAATCTGGGAGTTTTGAAGAAACATTCGAAGCAATTGTTGAATTGCCGTATTTCTCCAAACCTGATAATGGCCGAATGATCACTGGGTATGAAGATTTGGACTACACATATGTCCCTGATTTAAACTTCTTCGGCACAAACCAAATCACTGTCGCGTACTCTGATGCTGATGGATTTACCGAATTCCGACACTTAGAAGTTGAAGTTCTGAATACCCAAGACCCTACCATTTTCGGGGGAAACCTGCAAGTGGGTTCTGAAGAAGACCACACATTCACAGGTACAGTCTGGGCAATGGACTATGACCGTTTAGAAGACGTTGGATTTCAAGAAGGGTATGAAATCAAATCTGACCTCACTCTTCTCGAAGAGAATGGAGCCCCAGAGGACACAACCGCAGTTATATCCAACGATGTATCAGTTACCAAAGGTGTTTTGAACTACATCTCAAATGTCGCATCAACTGACGAGGTAACAGAAGAATTTGGATTCTTCTACCAAACAGGCCTCGTGTATTGGGAAACATTTGATTTCGACGTTAACAGCTCGTGGATACCTGCCTCAAACCGTTACGGCACAAAGCATCTATCTAAGAGAATAGAATCTGGAGTGGACGCTGTTACCCTGGAATCCAGTATGTTCACTTCGGTTGACGCGCAGCGGCCATTAAGTGTTTCTCTGTGGTTCACTGCAAACACTAGCAACGAAGGAAACTATCTATTCACCAATGGTCTATCCGAGGGCGGTCGTTTCTCTGCAGTGCTCCAAGAGGACAGCCTGACTTTAAAAATCGACTCTGTTGTGCACCGGGTGGGGATTCGGAATCATAGCTGGAATCACATGTTGATTACTCTTTCTCCATCTGAAGGAGAGCAAAATGTGTACATGAATGGCGAACTTGTTGTCCAGGACGACGAAAGCACACTTCCATTTTTCGCTGATGCCTCCGTCACAATAGGCTCCCAGGAAGACGGAAATAACGCATGGATTGGTTGCATTGACGACATAGCCATCTGGGATAGGGCTCTGACTTTTGGTGAGGCCAGTTCGCTCCACAAAACCAAGACAGCCACCTACAAGCACACACCAGCAACAGATGATTACGGTAAATCAGATATCGTAATGAAGATGGTCGAAAAGCACGCGAGTCAGCCAAGTCGATTTGATGACGATGCGCGCGGTTTCGAAAGAGACGTAATCAGCGTGAGCCATAACCCAACTGCTGATTTAGGTTGTCGTGACATCGATGCCTTTAATTACAGCACTAAAGCTGTACTAGATACAGTTGGAGTAGACGCGGAACTCTTGGCGCCTTCAGATAACTCTATATGGTGTGAATACAAGGACTTGGGAGACTCCCTATGGATTCCCGGTGACAGCCTTGTGAATATGCCATCATCGTTAATGGTCGTTACAGACTCCGATCTCGATGAAGTTTTGGATGATGAAGAAATCAACGGCTGCATGGACCCACTGGCATGTAATTACAATGAATATGCAACAGATTCCTATATCAATTATGCATTCTTGGATTACGAACAAATAGCGGCAACGGACACAACTAGAATATTCAGGTCAAGAATACCTGTGGCATGGGAAAAAGCTAAATCGGATGCTGAAGCCCTCGGTGGTAACATTGCGAGCCTTCGAAACGTCAGAGACGCTATGACCTTGGCAACCCGCACTGATTTTAGCGACACCTTGGGTATTGATGCTGCCCAAATCCTCGAAATCGGAAACCAAACATTCTTCCTTCTTGGCGATAACGGAACGAGCAGGTATTACGCCTCGCAGATGGATACATTGACTTTGCACGATTGGAAAAATGACGAAAGCATCCGCTGGGACCAAATACAACCTAATCTGCTCGTGGTAAATGATGATGCGGAAAACTCAGGTCTACTTGGGCTTCTTGAAGAGGCCGGAATAGACAAAGTTTGGCTTGGCGTCACAGATGACGACAATGTGGGGATAGGAGAAAACCAGTGGACTTTCTTGCGGGATTCTTCTATTCTTGGCTTTACTGCCCCATGGACGCTATCCGCTAATACGACTGCGGACCCCAACTTCTTAAGTGGCACCGACATTCCCGACCACCTCTTTGACTACGCACAGATGTGGACATCGCAAGTTGCAGACACGGTTAACCACCCTCTTCAAAGCCACTCCACAGGAAACACATCATTCAGCGCCACGTCAGGGCAATGGGTTCACACCACTAGGGAAGGATTGACATATCATTATGACAATGAAGGTCAATTGGTAGAGGAGTCCAATCCAGCTCATTTGGTTCTCGAATTACCAGCTACATACTGCACTCCAACATTCAATTTTGCAGTAAATAGTGAAAATGGGTACAATCTTCTCACTGCAAATGAAGCGGCTTGTCCAACACATGATATTGCAAGAATCACGCTCATCGAATTACCAAAAGATGAAGCAAATGACTGCGACTATCCAGACTCTGATTGCGAGCACTGTCTGCGCGATCGCACTGAATTGAGCAGATTACCGATAACATATGTGGGACGAACCGACTCCAGTAAATACTATATCAGCTCCTACACCATCAGCATGGAGGAGCTCCTGTCAGAAGAAAATTATGTGCTGGAGCAGCTCCAGACGCACATGGTCAGCGTCTATTCTGAGGAAGAGAATGCCCAAATTGTAGACCTCTTGCAAGCAGGTGGCTTTGGTGAAGTCGATCGGCTATGGCTCGGCATCAGCGATTCAGAAGCAGATGGTACATGGACGAATTTGCGAGACACATCAGAAACGACATATCAGAATTGGCATGAAGGTGTAAACTTCAATGGCCGGAGCGATGACTTCATCGAGGGCCACCGCTATGGAACCTACGATTATGCTCAAATGTGGCTCGACGACGATGCACGCACATGGCATGATGAAACGGGCAACTTGATAGTGCCGGAACTTAATCCTAGTTCAGGAGAGTGGGTTTCAATGCCAAGCCATGGTGTCATTGTAAGTGGTGCATATCCAGCTCACGTGTTATTTGAATTCCCTCACACGGACTTTGAAGTATTGCAAGGATTCGATTTAAATGGAAATGAGCTTTGTGACCACACAGAAAATCTAGAATGCCTTGATGTGTTTTCGGATGTGCTCCTCGCCCACGATTCCAATAGTCAGTTGACTATGCAATTCAATGGCCATGGCGAATACAGTGCTGAGAGATTGTACCTGTTAGGTTATGGAACATACACTCTCTTCGATGTTCCCGCCGAAACCCCAATCACGCTGGTCGCCGATCAGCAACAATTCGTCACTGTAACTGGTGATTCAGTCTCAGCCGTTACGGCGACTATTCCGGCCAGTGTGACCAATGACGTAGCTACCACTGTTGAGCTATTCTCAGGAGATGTAGAAATAACCATTTCCGGAGAATTCGGAAGCGCATCAATTTTCAGTACGGAGGGTTTCTTGGGAACTGAACGTCGCATTCAATCCCACCGCCCGAGCTCAGAATACACATGCGCTGGAATCTGCCTTTCAGACGACAACTTCAACGATGTGTGCGATGAATATGAAGGATGTATGGATGCAACGGCATGTAACTACAATCCAACCGCGACCTATGACGACGGTTCATGTGTACCAGCATGGAGATGTACCGGCTGCTTGGACACGACTGCTTGTAATTTCAATATCAATGCAACAAAACAAGGTTTGGCAGACTCGGTTTACATCAGCTCGACCTATGAATTCTTCCCAGAAGGCGCAGTTGAAACTCCGGGTACTATTGTTTACACTCCTCCTGGACTCGGTTCTGAAGGGATTCTCATTCCTGCATATTGCGTTTACACGCAAAATGACTGCGAGGAATGCAGCGGAGATGTAGATGGAAGTGGAACTGTAATGGGCGGGGAAACCATCATCGACGGTCAAGTCTGGTGCACTCAAGAGGTTGGATGTGGGGATCCAGAAGCATGTGACTATAACGAAAACGTAAACCCCGATTTCCCATCAGAATATTGGGATTGCCAATTCTACCCAGAAGCAGGTACGTGTCAGTATTGTAATGGGGCCCTCGATGGGAGTGGATTCATTATTTCTGGAGATGAGGACCAAGATGGAGTCTGCGATGTTGTCGATGCCAACCGACGCGTCCCTCTGACCCTCATCGTTTATGCAGGATCGAGTATCGACGGAACAGTTGAGGTTGATGGGCCATACAACGACTTAAGTTGGGATTTCACAATTCCAGGTCAACACAAACGAGAAGTCAACGTATTCGAAAACTTCACGTCTGTACAATTTGGGCAGCCTTTCGACTTGGATGTGACGGATGCGGGAAATTTTAAAACATTCCTCAGCACACCTACAACCGAAACCCTGCCTGCAGGAATAACGACAGAGACTGTTAATGTCTATGCCCTGCGACCCGTAACGTTAACTGACTCCATTACTGGAAATCCTCTGACCGCCGATGACGGAACAGAGGATAGTTACTGGCTGAAAACGGCCGGTACCCAAAATAGTTCTATCTCAAGCTGGGAATTAGATTCTCCATCAATGAATGGAGTCTTCAGTGTTTTCGATGGAACTGATTTTTCCACTGTTGCCTATGATCGGTCGGGACTAGAACAGACCTCCGAGCATTCTAATAAAAAGCTCTACGTCGCAAGCTTTGCCACTTCAACTGCGGTACAAGGCATTGATTTGGACAAAAATGAACTTTCTAAAGGGTCAACCTATTTCGGCGAAAGTATCTCATGGAACCCTACCCACTATGGCGTCTTTACTGACAATGCAATATCAAATGACCTGTCTTCAATGGTGATCACATCAGCCCTTGAAAGACACGAAGACTCACACCTGTTTTTGCAAGGGGCTGATTACCTCACAGAAGGCCCAATGCTCGAAAATCTCGGGGCGTCAGGCGAGGACACCTATGAACAGCGCGACTTTTATTATTTCCACCAGGAGAAAAAGTCCTTTAGTGACACGAAAGCAAACGTCCCGTACAGCGGTTTGCAAGCCCGACTCGCGCAACCGAGAGATGCCGCCATTGTTAAAAATATTGATGTTTACGGCGCCTGGCTAAATGGCCGATTGGGAGCCTCCGTATCTAATGGCCCAATTGGAGGACAGTCATCCGCTGTTTATTGGTATTGGGGAAACAATTCTAATGCGGAAGAAAGCCTGTGGCACACACTTGACGGGTCAACTGAAGACTGGGAAGATGCCGTTTGGAACCCGATTAATAACGAGCCGATGAATGGACCTGGTTTTGTCTCATTCCCGGGTATCAACGAAGGTTGGGGACAATTCTCAAGTGATGATTGGGACTATACCACCCTGCGATTCCAAGCCGATCAGAAAGACGGGTCTCTGGGAAGAGCGTACATTATGTCGGACAATGAGGTGCCATTTTCAAGATGGTATCGTAAATACAGAACTTACTCATTTGTCCCCACTGATGGAGATGGTGAAATCAGCTTTGTAAAAGGCGGCTTCTCCGACCCAGAATTTTTGGGCCAATCTTCTACAAAACGAGACCGGTATTGGATTGGCGTGTATCGCTCCGGAAGCACATGGAAATCTCTCAATCCAAATCAACCAGGAAGTATTGAGCTCAATTTGGCAGCTTCATTCCCAACGGGTTCTGAAAAAGGAGGGCTCTTTAATTACACCAATGCGATGTACGGTCAATGGATGACCAACCGTAACGTCCCGTACATATCCAGCAGTGGCAGATCATATGTCGAAATTGATGAAGGTGATCTTGAATTAGTGCCAGTAACGTCCAATGGTCGTCTCTGGGACAACAGAAACTCCACTATTTACCAATCAGGCGGAACGCGGACCCAATACTTAGGAAATTGGGCCGGTGACCCGTCTGCCCTTTACAAGCAAAGATCTTCTGTTTCATATCAATCATATACTGGAGACGACTACCCAGATTCTAGGGATGAAGAAACCGACGTCGTTTTTCAGGAAAATGAAAGCATCAACGGCTGGGACATTAGCGAAGTACGTAGTTATTATTATTGGGTACATGACAAAACAAAGCGTGAACTCGGTGATGCTCAAGACAGGGCGCATGATTTGGGTGGAGATCTAGCATCATTTAATCCAAAAGGACAGAGCCCATTCTGGTTTGAATTCTGGATGATGAGAAAAGCAACTGTAGAAACTCTCAGGCCATATACAGTGCGCATTCCATATTTAGCCGGTAATCACTGTTACACATACAACTATTCATGTGGATGGTGGGGTTCGAGTACGTGCACGGGCACGAGCTGCACACCAATTTGGAAAACCAAAAAGATTACCCTCTACGCAAGTGAATCTCCATTTGTTGACACTTGGGCTGGCAACATTAAAAAGCCAGGGGGTTCAGAAAAATACATTAGTGCTTATGCTGATGGAACAAAAAGCATGGACGCCAGTGGAAATTTCCTAAAGCCCAACTACGTAACCGTTTGGAACCCTGGACAACCAAGTGGTAATGGGTTTGCGACCCAATACTGGAGAAGAGGCAACAGTCCAAGAGTGGACGATCTCCATCACGATTATGAGAGAGAGGCTTATGCCTTTGAAACTTACAGTTATCGAGGTCTCGAAAATGCATATGCAATCCTCGAGACTGAAGTGCCCGACGACAAGGCCCTGATTGTTTGGGATAAAAAGCTTTCGGCCGCAGACACCTCCTTACAATTGGGAGCCATTCTCGACATGCCTTTCGAGAAGGCTCCCTCGCTCACCAATTGGACTGCGATTGGAGAAGGCCTAGAGAACTGGTACTATATCAGCACATACCAAGGAACATACAGTCAGGCCGAAATAGCAGCTGCTAAAGTTGGCGGGCAACTCATGAAATGGGATGTTGATGCCCAAGAGGCGCTAAAAAGATGGAGCGGACAAGCTTGGATTGGCCTCGTTCAGGACACAACAGACGCTACCTACGATGAACCTTTTAATGGATGGAAATATGCTGACGGTTCAGTAATGATATCAGTTCCATGGGCAGACAATGAACCAAATAACGGTGGTGACGGATCAGAACAAAACCATGCATACGTTACCTCCGGTTTTGGCACCTCCGGCAATATTTCTGATGGGAACAAGAGTTCCACGATGAAAGCTTTGATTTCCGTGAAAAAAGCAGAGAGCCCTAAACTCTATTTGGCCTATTCGGCCGAGGCCTTTTCAAACAATGGCGCCGCGAATCTGGAGGTGGCATACCAACTTGATGCTGAGACAGACTTGATGCTGGGCTCAGGTCAACCTAGCGATGGTGATGCGGAATTTACCGGCATCAGCTGGATTGAAGTTGAAATGTCAACTACCGAGGCAAATAATGGCCTTGAACTTTGGCTAGAGTATGATCCTGACGGTGATGAAGAGCCAAGTGAGTCAACAAGTGTCTGGCAGCAACTGCCAATGCCCGATGACCTATCTAGTGCCACAACGCATCTTGTTCGATTTGGAAAAGGCCAAGAGGGGGGCACAGACATAGACCTCACAGCAGCATTTGACGGCTTGAATGCTAGACGCTTCTGGAGATTGTGGGCGTTTGATACAGATCCTGATCACCGTTGGCAACTGCACAGCTTCCAGATCAAATTTGCCGCTCCAAAAATCATTGAAGTAGAGGCGCACCCAGACGCTGTCATTGGTTCCGAAAGTGGAATATCCTTGGATGCAATTGGGCTCGAAGTGGTCGAAGGCGCAACGCCAATAAGCCTTGGCGGCAATTCCTTGTTTAAACTATATACGCCCGATGATGAGACTCCAATCACCTTTACCTATTCAGAACTGAATTCCGTTTTGACTCAGCTTCAAGGAAAAACCTTAAATGGAACATGGGAATGTGCTTTGGTGACCGCATACGATCAATCAGGCAATGCCCTGTCTTACGCGGAGCTATTCACCTTCACACTTGATTTCCGCATTCCGCCAGCTCTCATTTCCGGCCCTCAACCTTGGGAGGTAGAAGGTGAGGACACAGAGTTTGTCTCTACCAGAATTCAAATTGGAGGGGGCTTGGACATTACTGAATCAATAACGTCTTCCGATGACATGGACGATGTTGCACTTGCCACCATCCGATTAGAAGACGATTATGAAGAAGGGGCAACCGAGGAGGTTATTACCCTGCAACACGAGTATGACAACGTAGTGGCGCTTTTGCCTCAAAACCCATTCGTTGAAGCCGGAATCGAATCACAAATTGAAGTGGTTATTGATAATCAAACCATCCTTTTTGATTACACGACTAGAGAAGAAAATACATTGTACTATGTGAGCAGTTCAGAAATGAGCTACAGCACAGCGCAGAGGGCAGCAGCCATGGCTGGCGGTCAACTTGCAGTTCCATCTAGCGCCTCAGAAGAAGAGTTCCTCCGTTTACAAGGTGTCCATGGATGGTCAGGTATTGTAGATGCTGACACCAACGGTGTGTGGATGCCCATTACAGGTGAAACCCTTGAAGAAGGTTGGGACTTAATGTCTGCTTTCGCTGCTGATGAGCCCTTGCAATCTGATGATTTAGTCACAGCCGATGACCAAACAGCAACATTGGGTGCTGATGGCCTAACCGGCCAACAGGCTGATGCCGTGGCGCCAGCGACCTTAGAAATAGGAAAAGCAGGCTCTCCAGCTTTGACTTGGGCTCCAATTGATGCAGACAGCTTATTCTTCGACGTCTATGACCCTGCCAATGATTTACACTATGTGGGTGCGCGAATTGGAGACTCAAGAGTAGAAGTTGGCCAAGATACTTTGGGTTCTCAGGGCAGAATCTGGAGGCCAGATGCACAAGCGGACCTTTTGTCATGGACTAATGGAGACAGCCAGGACGGAGGAATAGCCACTCCGGAAGTTGCCGGATTCAATCTCATAGCGAGTACCGATTCAACGAATTATTTCATTAGTGAAGAAAACGGAATGAATTACCTCACAGCACAAGAGCTGTGTGTATCTAAAGGTGGACGATTGGCCACATTTGAAACCTCTGCTGAAAATGACTTAGTTCAAGGCTATGCGGAAGGCCACATTGGTCTTTGGAAGCAGGATGGTATATGGAAATGGATTTCCGGAGCCGCAACGAATTATACAAATTGGTCTACCCAAGACATAGAGAACCCAGACTCCGATATTGCTACGGTTATGACTGCAACAGGCTGGAATCGAGCCTCCCAGGTGACCCCCTCAAATGCCATTTGTGAATTGGAGGCCATCGAAGATCTGACAGCCACAGGAGGAGCATTTATGGTTCCAACCTCCACCAACACCTTCCCTATTTTCTACGAGAGCAACAGCAGTTTTGCGCTACCAACTGTAATTCTGATCGATTCTACAGGACTGGACAACATGTATGGTCCTGCCCACTTTGGCGAAGACGACTGGATTCTTGCCTCACAAACCAAACGCAGGACTCCAGCTTGGAATGTGCCCATCCTGCTTGTTCCAGACCCTTTGACTCTCGATCAACTTAATGATCAGGATTATGGAATGTATACCTCTATTGCCAGCACTGGGGGCTCTTTGGACGACATTCAACTGAACCACTCCACGTACAACTTGGGTAACATTGACCTTGCCTCTCTTTGGACCACGCTCACTGTCGAAGAGAACGGAACCAATTTGTTGACCGTCGATGCTTCCGTCGCTATTGACTCTTTGGAACTAACCGAAAGCGACAACCTTCTAGCGGAATACAATGCCGGCTCTTTCTTTGTAACACCTCCCGACGAAAACTTGGGATTGTGGCGTTCTGGAAGCGATGTGAAGACTTTCCATGCCAATACACTAAAGACAAATATTGAGCTAAGTTCATCCAATGACTTCAACGACCATGAACTGCAAATTGCCTTCCCAATCACTGCGCCAAAGTTCAACCCAGAAACTCTCTCCAACCTATCCTACAGCGGAGCAGACGCAGTAAACAACGGTCTACCATACTGGGGAGTTCCCAACGGTGTTGCAGCCTACGCTGAGATATATGTGCGCGTCCGAAACGAACTCACCGGGGCCTATTTCGACACGACTGTCACAACCATTGAAGACCCCCTGATTCTGAAGAATTGTCCGTATCTGATGAACGACTCCATTAGGATGGACATCAAAGTGGGTCAAATGAACAATTCTGACGGGCAGTTGAAATTCACGGGTGGCGATCCGGTTGTCATATCAGCTGCAGTTCTTTGGGCTACCGAAGGCCGCCGTACAGTATTGTGGTCGGACCGAGATCTGGAACACAACGTGCTGACAATGTGCACGGACATATCACAAGATTTTGTCATGCAAGGCGACCCTCAAGAAGACCAGCATGAATTGGCATCAGATTGGACCTTTACGGGGGCCAATAACCAAGAGTACAACTACCTAGAAAACGACTCAGTCAGCCACATTACTGTGAGGTGGAACCACAGTTCTTCATCCTACAGTTCAGGCGGCACAATGCGCGTGCAGCGTCGCAACTATGAGTCTTTTGGAGGCACAGAATTAGGTTGGGAATATGCTACAGGTGATGCTTCTCACCCGTGGACCACCAATGCTGAGCAAGCGAAGTCGTTCTACAATGTCGACGCGGACGCAAATGGAAACTTGGACGTATTGTCCTACACCGACAGCACCCTTTTCCACAACTTATGGAGCTGCGAAACTGCCGAATACCGTGTTGAACAAGAGATGTGTGGCGATGTCTTCCACACCCCTTCAATTTTCGTGAGCATTCAAGGGAATGTTTCAGACCCTTGGAAATATGTAGACGAGCTCAACGATGGTGTCATCGTTTCCGAAGGTCGATACTTCTCTAAAATTCAAATCGATTGGTCATCAGCCGTTGATGGTGATGGGATTATAGATCAGTTCCGACTTTACAGAAGACTCTATACTCCAGCAGACGTAGACGATTCAGCATGGGAGCAAATTTTCGCTTCTGAGGACATCAACACTTGGATTGATTACGATGTTGCCGCAGGTACACTCTATGAATATCGCGTGGGTGCAGTCATCACTTGTGGAACAGGAAGCACTACGCAGGAGTTCTTCAATCCTACCCCATATCCCATTGGATTCCGTTCCAATTATGGTGGAGTAGAAGGCCGAATAACATTTGAAAACGGTGCCCCTGAAGACAGCGTGTATGTTGTGGTCGAACCACAAGGATTGAACCTGGCGCGGAACTCGCTCATTTTCGAATCTGGAGAATATGCCGAATTGGATATCGACCTCTATGAGCAACGTGAGGGAGGCTCTATGGGACACTGGCCCGATATCCATAGTGAAGCATTCCATCCCACGTTGAGTTTTGTTGACTCCACCGGACTGAGGGTAAGTGAAGGAATCAGTGTGTCACAGTGGATTAAGGTGCCAAAAACCACGATTGTGGGAGATGGGCTTGGAAATGGTGGTGCATCGGAGGCTCCTCTGTTTAGCATGAACTATATCGATCCGTTTGGAGACGTCGAAAAAGAGGCCGTCAGTATATGGGCTCGGGAAATCAGTGGTTCCGATTCTACATATCGCATTTCTGTAAGACAATCTGGCCAATTCACAGATCTAAGTGGTCTTGATTTAGATCTAGACAAGTACCAGCATTTAACATTTACGTTGGCGAATGTTGAAACTGGGCGGGACGTCCCCGGAATTAGGATCTATGTGCGCGCCCACGGTGATGATCCAGCCATTGTGGATCAACCTGTTGGTTATTATGACATGCGTGGTCCCGATGACGTTATCCAAATGATTCGCGATAACTGGAGCGGTTGGCTCTGGAATGCGGCGAATGGAACTTCTGGATATTGCTCTGATCCAAACGCTCTGAATTTCGCTGGAGAGGTACTGGGTGGCTCATTCCGTCACTGTGATTACGCGCTTCCTAGTGGATGCACAGATCCGCAGGGACAGAATTATCTCGAATATGCCTTGTTCGAGCCCGGCGGTGGCGAAAATGCATGTAACTACTCCTACTACGGTACTGGAGAAGACATCAGCGTCCATTGGTTCAGCGATGATGACACATCACCATACGAATACCCAGTAATGACTAGGGTTGAAAGCGATTTGAGTGAGACAGTGGTCAAGAGTTTCCGGTCCACTCTGTTGCGCTATCAGGACAGCTTACAGGTCCTAGGACAACTGTATCCCTATACCATGGCAGTGATGAATGTGAAGCTGCCAAACGGAGATTACCGCCTCCGAGTATTGGACAGCCGCCATGAGGGAACGAATGGATTACCCCATGCAGAAGCCACATCATTCGCCGGAAATTTCTCCATCTATAACAGTGTAGGCTTCAATCATGTTACCTGCAGCCAATACCACACAGCTGAAGCCGCTGAAGGCGCTTACGACATGTCAATCGTAACCCACAGCGCTCTAGCCAGTGGCGTTGGATACATTGACGATTTCCTACTCGTAGACTGTTCAGAGTGCTTCTCCGTGAACTTCCGGAACAACGACAACATTGAATTGATTCTGACAGATCGCGGAAAAGGTGAGTTGACAGAGAGTTCGACTTATGAGTTCTGGTGGAGAACTGCTGATGTCATGGATGGAGACACCTATCGATTCGGTGATGTCTTCAAAATCAAAGGGGATGAGTCTTCGGGAGACATCACGCTTCGCATTGTAGAAGACACCGCAGACCCCTCCAATATGGGCAACGCAAAGTTCGAACTCATCGGCCCAGCAGGTTCACTAAGACGCATTCCCGCGCAACCAACCTTCAATGAATTCGCTATCATTCCGGGTCAGTGGTACCATGTCGTCTTGGCTGTTGGAAAAGATGAAGCTGGCAGCCAGAATGCGCACTTTACTATGCGCAGTACGGATCAAAACATCACCGATAATGAGCCTTGGAACAACCCACGACACTTCGAGTTTGATAATCTTGATGACAACGGAGTAGCACTAGATCCAGCCGAGCAATTCGTTGTGGCGCCCATCGACCCCAACGCCAATTACAACGCAGAGTCATTGATTTTAGGCGGTTCTGATGTTCTGATCCATCGGGTTTCTATTTGGAAAGGCATCTTGTCGGAAGCAGAAGGAAATGCTATTTTCCAAGGAAACGCATTGAGAAACCAAACTTTCAATGCCACGCAGATGCCCAACGAGAACGGTTGGTGGACGCTACCTGACGAAGGCGAATTGCCCATGTCCCGATTGGTTTCTACGCTACTTCCTGATAACGCTGGACGCTTTGTCGACCAGATGCTCTACAAGCAGCTTTATGACACAGAGACGGGAACCAACCAGGACCCCCGACCCATGGATGAGTCTGTGTTCAATGGCACATTAGCTAGTGCTGGTGCTGGCGCTTTGACCATAGACGGCAGCACCGGAGCAGATGAATTGCCAAGCATAAACCGTAAATCCATTAGAAGGGCTCCCTACGGCCAATGCAACCCGGGTTGCAACCGAGTCTTTGATGCTTGCAACTTTAACCCATTCGCAAATCAGTTTGTGGATTGCGAACTCTCCTGCACTGGAGCGGGATTGGCATCTCAGAAGATGGCTTCAGAGCGCGTGACCTATGACGAAATCAGAGCTTGGGGCAACGCCAATTACCTCTCGTTCGGAGAAGGCACGAGAATCACGCCAGGAGCTCCTCTCTATGGTGTTGACTATCGGAGTTGGGAAGCTGCTAAATTCTGGATGCAGAAATACCCCAATAACTTCACTGGCGGCATTTTGATGATGTACGATGCCGATGAAGGCCTAGGAAACGTGATTTATGACCGCGCCAAGTACACAACAGATGTTGAATCTTGGATGGGACACAATGCGGTGATGTACAGGCAAACCTTTGGGTTAGAGGGCACCGATACTTTATGGTACCAAACACCCAATCCAGCGGTTAACTATTTCGCCAATGGTCCACTTCGCGATTTGCCTCAATCCCTTGGGAACTGGGAATACAGCAACGGCAACACCGGTGGATACTATGCCATCAACAATGTGAAATTTGTAGGCTCAGGCGACTTCTTCGACATCAAACCAAGCAAGTCAACCAGTGGATTCGAACACATCTTCGAGCCTGCACAGAGAACCACCATTATCGGGGATGTCTTGCTGTTTAGTGAAGATCAAGACTTCACCGACAAAAGTGCTTTTGACGTGGAGGTTGATGTCTCCTATCTCAATTTGATCGCTGGGTACAATGACTATTCTGGAGACGGAGAATACACGTCATCTGACTGCCCTGTTGAAGGGGTACAGTTTGAAGTAGATGGCTCCGTCATGAATGATGAGACGAATGAACCTGTCGAGACAGATGCTGAAGGACGGGCCAAGCTGACTTTGACGAGAGGCTACCACCAGATCAAGCCCATCTTGACCCACTTGGTGGAGAACAACACAGACGACGACCATGTCTTCGATGTTCCTGAAGACGGCAAAACCGTGTTTGTTGAAGGGCCAATCGGCCGGGATACAGATGGAAAGGCACAAGCCGAATACCGCTTTATCGACAAAACCGTGCGCCGGGCCATTGGCCGGGTTCTCGGTGGAGGAAAAATGGTTGCAACTGCATGGGATGGAAGTGAAAACAACCTTGGTGTTGCCAGCTTCAATTTGACGCCCATCAACAAATTGGATCCAGATGTGGAGACATACTTCCAGAATGAGCAGTGCCCTGCAGTAAAGGTGACAACAGAGACCCTCACTGGTCAATATGATATTTCGCTCTTGCCCATGCACTATCGCATTTCGATTGGAACAGACAGTGCCGGAACCAAAGCAGAACTCTTTGATCATGTTGGTGGATTTGACGACTTCCGTATCGATGGTTGGCAATTGGACACCGTGGAAAGCTCTGCACTAGGCCATACCTGGGTTGCTGCCTTCTCCAACGACATCATGGCCTACTCAACAGGAGAATACAACCCAAACAAAGCCGATTTCACGGTGTGGGACATGACCGACCGCTCCATTTGGAATCAGACGGAACAGTATCCCTTGTATTCCGAAGTGAGCAATGAAGAGGCATACCCTGCGGACAATCCGGCCTCAACCAATGACGATGTGTACGAGCGGAAAGACCTCATCTTCAACGCTCCGGTCCAACTTTCTGTCAAGCAACTATCCCGCAACGGCAACAACGAATGCGAACCCAATTCAGACCCGATTGTGGACCCAAGCTTGGGCGACTTGTTCCTAGGTGAGGTGTCCCTCCATAGCGCAGACCAAAACGACTATTATGTCTGTCCGCTAGATGGCTTCTTGAGTGCGTATAGCGCTGCCGCGAAAGACCCCACCGACCTCAATGACACCCTGATTGCACCTTTCCCGGCGGGCTTACCCATTGTACAATCGTACAACAAGTACTGCATGGAGTTGCGCGCGGGGCAGCGTTACAAAGTGGACTTAAGCGCCTTTGGTGGCACTTATCTGTATGAGGATACCGCCATTGTGAAAGGAGAGGACTACGATTTCGTAATCAACAACACCCTCGCACTTTCACCTGACAATCAGGCGACAATCAATCTGAGTACAGACAGTGTTCACTACGAATTCACGTGCAAGGAGCCCAGTGAGAATTATGGCGGCGACGTTGTCGAAGCGCCCACCGGGAATCTTAACATCGCCTTGACCTTTGGGGGGTATGTGATCGACACTTGGGAACCGTTTGCCCACGTCATACCAACCTCAACACAGGTGGACGAGCTTCCTCAAGCCTATGTGGACCCGAGCACCGGGGAGGTCGTGTTCCGCCATGACCGCTTCGACGCCATCATTCTTGGCGAATACGTAGCCTCACAGCCGGTCCCGGTATCCACTGACCCTTCGTTGGACTTCATCCTGCGCGACCCACCAGGAGGCGGGTCGTCCTGCACCATCGCACAGGGTTCAAAGATGAATTTCGAGAAGAGCATTGAAACCAGCAGTGTCAACGAACTGTCCAAAGAGCGCGGAATGAATGCTACGCTTGCCGTTGGGAGTGATGGTGGTTGGGTTATAGCGCCGTTGGGAATTGGAACCAAACAGGGATCCGAAATTGAGACGGCCACGGGAGCCTCACTCGAGCAAACAGAGACTTATGAAAAGACTGAGACCGGATCCATTAAGGTTTCTGAAGAAATCAGCTTCAACCAAGAAATCTCTACCTCTGAAGAACCCTTGGATTATGGTGGTGGAATGAACCAAGACTTGTTCTTTGGACAAGTCAGAAACACCGGAATCTCCACGCACAGAATCTTTGACGTTCAGCCATTAGAGCTGGCCATGGATCAGGCTTCCGTGAACCAAATGATCTTCGACCTCGATACAAGTGCTTCTGGTGTCGTGGGCACCCAATTGGTGATTCAGGACTGGAATGGAAGTGGAGAAATCAATCAAATCCCCATGTTCAAGCTCACCAGTCAGGGCGGAACTGCCACAGGTGATATTGTACCCTACATCTTGAACTGGCGAGGTTCGACAAAAATGTCCACACTTCCCGCGAGCAACTTCATGAAAACGGAGCTCACCATTGCTACAGTGGACATCCCATTGTTGGAGTTTGCCCGTGATGCGTATTTCCAAAACAACCCTGACCTGTACAATTGGCCGGACGGAACGGCCTCTAACTCAGCTGTGAATTGGGATTATCCCGAGGGAATGAAGTTGGCCAACAATGACGACCACCGCTGGGAGTTGTTCCATCAAGCCTGGATGGACTCCATGAAAACCCATCATTTGGCCACTTTCCCGACTGAAGCGAGCACCATAACGCGAGGTTATGATGTCCCCGGGGATGACATTACGCTCACTGACTTCTTGGATATGAGCGATTTAGTTTTCACAGAGGTAGAAGAGCGGATTATGGCAGACGCCGTAAGTGGCAACGATAAAATTGGACCTGGATATCAGTTCTTGGGTAGTGACCCCGCGGTGGACGACTCCGTGCGTTACTATAACAACCAAATTGCCTCATGGTCTCGCTTGCTCGCCGAAAATGAATTCGAGAAAATCAACGCCCGTCGTTACATCTTCGACAACCTCGCTGAATTTGATGATGTCAGCGACCTGTCAAACTGGGCGGAAGACTTGGAATCCTCTGGCATGGCAGCCAACAACTATTCGTTGGACGACTTCAGCTATACCTCGGATGATTTGGGTGCCATCGATGTTTCCATGAATGGCAACAATTCCATTTGGGAAGAAGCAGACTTTGAGCCATACTTCCTCAGCTTCAGTGGTGGCGGCGCATCGTTCACGCAGTCTATCGAGAAGACCAATGCCAAAGAGCAAAGCCGCTCCATTGAGTTGAGCTCATCCAAGGGGGGCAACCTTGGGGCGAAGGTCGAAATCATGGGTGAGACGGGCATGAATACGAAGTTCGGCGATCTCGGAACACAGAAAGAAACCCGAAGCCAGACCCAAGGACAAGAGACCTCTGTTTCCTACAGCTACACCCTCTCCGACCCCGATGAAGGTGACTTCTTCCTCGTTGCGGTGATTCCTGGCAGAGGCTTGAATGGTCCCATCTTCTTGAATCTCGGCGCAGCCACATCGTGTGCATACCAGCCAGAAGATGCAGCGGATTATGCAGAATGGTATCCGGCACTCATCCCATCGAAGTATAATGTGACGCCGAGCGCCGTGACTTGCGACGCACAAGTGACCAAAGTGTCCACACCTGTGTGGCAAAGAAGCTTTGACCCCAATGGTCTCAGTTTGAATACGGAAACTGGACAAGTGTGGCATGGAATGGACCAGGCCAACGGTTGGGCCAACCAAGGCACTCTCGGTGGTGAAGCCGTGGCGGCTGGGTACCTCATCCCTATGGCCGCTTCGATAGCAGTTTCAGTTGGTATGGCTGCCTCTACTGCGAACTTTGGGGGAGTGGCTATGACTGCTATCGCTGGAGTAGGTGTTGGTATCATGTATGGTGTAGATCTCGCTGCAACCGCCATTTGGCGCGCGCGCATCGAAGCCACGATGGGCACCAGTTTCGATGAGGCTGGATATGATGCCAGCTCCTTGCTGAGTATTCAAAATGCCACCCAAGAGGACTCCATCTACATTGCGCCGGGCATGTGTGCGGACATCTTTGATCCCAACAAAGAGTTCATCGTCCAACCTGCCTCCGTTCAATTGGAGAAGCCCGAACTCACGGTTTCCTACAGTGAGCCTGGTGGGCAGACGATTTCTGAGGCCGAAACGGTGGAGGCGACTGCCTTTATGGATGAGGCCATCGGCATGACGCTACATGTGAGGAATACTGCGCCAAATCCATTTGCAAGCAGTGCGAACTTCCACTTGTTCCCCGATGGCACTTCCAATACATTGGGGGCACTGATCAACCTCGGCGGAACCACGAGTAGTGTCAGTAACATGGAGATTTATCCCAACTGGTCAGCTGAGGCGCCATTGGGTGGCTCGTACGATGTTCCAGCCATCTTCACACATTCCGGCGTGGACGATCCAGCATTCCAGAGTGGTTCGGTGTCCATTGTGATGCAGTCCCTTTGTGATGACAATATCACAGATGATGTAACCATCAATTTGAATTTCGAGCCGGCCTGTTCCGATGTGGAACTGACCCAACCACTCGAAAACTGGAGTGCCAACCTAGATCGGGTTGTCAATGGTGGTGTTGAGAGACCCACTATGGTAGATGTAGAAGTGGACATTGCTAAGAACCACTTCACCAACTGGGTCTTGAACCCAGAGGCTGGAATTGAAGGGCACCATGACTACACCACCGGTCTTGGACCTGTGGTAGTAGAATACCGCTTAGGAAATGGATCTAACTGGTCTGCCGTCTCCAACTCCGGTGCGTTCGGAACAGATAGTACCGCCATCGCCAATGAAGATGGCACGGTAAGCGATGTCAGTTTGGATTGGGCACCACTCATTGCTGAGCCCCTATGCAACCCATTCATGGACGCCGCGGGTTCAGCTTGTCTTGGTTATGAAGGACAAGTGCTGCTCCGCGCAAGAAGTGTTTGCCAAGATCCATTTGCGTTGCCAAAGGTTTCAGAGGTGGTGACAGGATATGTGGATTACACGCGTCCTGAACTGTTCGGAAATGTGCTGCCATCTAATGGGTTCTATGAGCCAGGAGACGAATTGCGTTTGCGTTGGTCTGAGGGCATGGAGACTTCAAACCCCAGCTACACGCTCAATCCAGATTCCATTGCGCTCAGGGCCACACAGAATACAGACTACACCCACAACTCAGGTGGCGTCAAATTCACAGGAAACGAGCACATCGCCATCCTTCAGGGGCCACATCTTGATGCTTACTATGCTGATGAGGATATGATCGGATTCCCCGGTTGGTCTATCAGCTGGAAGCAATGGGGTGGCGGTCTCTATGGAGCGCAGGATACCGCAACAGGAACCATTGGGGCCACTTCAATGGACCTCGATGAATTAATTGTTCTCCCCACGGAAGTTTCTGTGGTTGTGCCTCCAGAAGAGGCCAGTGGCGTTGTCTTCACTCAAGGAGACCAATCTGGCTACAGCCTCACAGGCGAGTTTATAAGCATTGATCAATTCCGCCTAATATCCACTTCAGCCACAGGTAGTATTTCAAGTTACACGGTTGATATACCTGGTGCTGGCGCAGAGTGGAATGGGCTGTGGAATCAACTTGAATTGGAATTCGAACCCACGGCGACAACAGGAACCTACAACTGGCGCTTGAGTCTGAATGGAGCCCCTGCTGGAACAAACGGCGTCATCTCAGGAATTCAACTTGAGCCAACGCGCATTACAATAGGCAATGGTTGGCATGATGGCCATGCAACGAGTGAACCGCTCAGCATGCCAATGCAGGACTTCCGCCTTTGGAACAGCCAAAGGGAGACCTATGCTTCTGAAACACCGGCCTTCATTTTGACCGGAAAGGAAATTGGTCTCCAAGCATGGTTGCCAATGAATGAGCTCCAGGGAACACCACAGGACCGCGCACGCATGCGCGCAGTTCAGATGGAAGCCAATTGGTATAGCCCAGGGGCCTCTCATGCGCTTGACTTTGCTAGCAATGCAAACGGCTCCTTGATTCCGACCATTAGTGGGTTGAACTGGACGCCTGACGGTACGCGCAATACAACGCTTGAGTTATGGATTAAGCCCGGTGACTCTTCGAGTCGCGAAAGCTTCATGAGCATCAATGGAACCGCCGATCCGGACATCGACTTGCGTCGCGTCGGCTGGAATGGCTTCATAGAAGCGGGTGGAACACTCGGATTCGCAAATGGTACAGACACTCTTCGCAGCCAAGCGCCATTGTCAGATGCATGGCATCACATTGCTTTGGTTCGCCGTTACAATGGCACTGCCTTGTTGTATGTGGATGGTGAAGAGGTTGCCAGCGACCCATCATATGATCATGGAAAGCTGATTCCCGTGGTTCTGACCTTGGGCTCGAGGAATCAAGTTCCATCAGGCATACAACCTTGTCATGACATGAAAGGCGTGAGCTTCAACACGGATGGGGACCCCTCGGTAAACTCCTATGATGGCAATGCCGATGGACAATTGGGTTGGGCCATGTTCAATGGGTCGCCGACCGCCATTTTCGGAGACGGATATATTGGAACGGATGGATTGGATTACTCGGCGGCATTCTACGACACAGAGCAAGAATGCATCGATGCCTGTGTAGATGTCGAACCCAGTGGAGCGCCGGCAAATCATGATGAGTTCTTCACGGGTAAACTCGACGAAATCCGAGTTTGGAATACGGCGCTGAGTCAAGGGACCATTCAAAAGCAGATGCGCGATGGTGTTTATGGATACGAGAACCTCGTTTTCCATGCGCCATTCGAAAAAGCCATCGATCCGGATGCAGACACCTTGCTCGTGGACAATTTCCAAGCTTATGTGTATGCCCCGTATGATGGATTTGACTACTTCAATGACTCCGGCTCTCTCGTCACCTCCAATGGTTACGAGGTCGACTCTTTGGAAAACATCGCAAGTGGTGGATTGACCGAGTTGATTACAGCTATCCAAGATGAAGACGCGCCGCTTATGCAATCTGAGCCACAGACTTCTTTAGGAGAAATTGGAGACGTGGTGGACGTCACTTGGAATTCTCTCCACGATGAATGCATCATTGAACTCAGCGAACAGTCGCTTTACAAATACGAGGACCAGTTGGTTTCCTTCATCATTCCTAAGACACAGTTGAGGGATGAAGCGGGCAATGCCACGGCCAGTGACTTGGTGTTCGAAATGCTCATTGATCGCAATCCATTAAAGTGGATGGAGGATAACGGTCAGGAAGAGGTCGAATTTGGCACCATGGACACCTCGTTTACCTATCACATCTTGAATGTGGGCAACGAGTCCAAGTACTTCGAGGTGGATGGACTTCCTGCTTGGGTGAGTGCCTCCCCCGAATCGGGAATGATTCCGGCCAATACGACTATGGCCATCACGTTTACACCAGACTTGCAGTTATTGCCAATTGGCTACGCGGAGTTCGATGCGAGACTCAAGGGTGGCTTACCATGTGGTGACGCCTCGTCCGGCGGCTTCTGCCACGCGGAACGCTTTACCCTCGGCATGAACATCTATGCTACGCCGCCAGAGCTTGATGTTGACTATGGCAACTACGAGTTCCTAATGCCATTGGTCACTAAAGCCTACATCAACAACACGGCAAGCCGTGATGAAGATGATATTGTGATGGCATTTGTAGATGACGAATTACGTGGCTTTGCCAATTTGGATTTGGATGTCGCAGGACAGAATCTCGGGTTCCTTTCTGTGGCTTACGATACCCAAGACACCGGAAAGACGGTGGAGTTCCACGTATGGGATGCCTCGTTCGGTATGGTACGTGCCCAAGTCGGTACGCTCTGGCCTACACTAGATGATGTAATCGAAGTGAAGCCTTCGGAGGAAGGAATAGGAAACCTATTTGAACCGCTGTTGCTGCGTTCAACCTCCAAAATCTCAACGAGCACGGAGCTATATCCCGGTTGGAACTGGGTCAGTGTCAATGTGGTTGATACTCCGGCGACATTCTCCGTCATGAATTCGTTCCAAGGGATTCCAAGTGGTGACATACTTCAAGTGAAAAACCACTTGAAAGCATATAAGCAACCAGATGAAAACAACGCAGACGGATGGTCACAGTATTCCTCCGAAGAAAGCGACGTTCACACCAGGTACATGGTCCAAATGAAGTCGGACGATGAAAGTGCAACATGGACCATGACCAACACTGGTTTTGCGCTCGACCCAACGGAGGATTCCTCCAAAACCCAATTGGTGTACGGATGGAACGAACTTGGTTATCTCCCCCACCAATCATTCGGTGTTGAGAGGGCACTGAGAAGTCTTGCCGATGCTGATTCTATCCTAAGCTTCAATGACCTCATCCAAAGTAGAGGCAATGGATTTGCCATGTATGCGGGCGATGGAAATTGGGTTGGTTCCTTGAACACCATGCGTCCGGGTCAAGGTTATCGCCTGAGACTTGGCCTCACCGATGCAGAGAATGCCGGTAATCAAGCAGGTGAACTGGAATGGCCGATCTCCCTCGGTATGGAGTACCTCGTTCGTTCTGCTGATGAGGAGCCCATTTGGGAAATGGACATTGCCAACCTAGAATCAAGCATGATGATGGTGATCCGACTAGAAGTAGGACAGGATCATCCACAAAGCATGATGGATGCATTAGGCGCATTCATACCTGGTCCGGATGGCCCTGTTTGCATAGGTCAAGCGCACCCAATGGATACAGATGAAGGGTTACTGTATTTCCTATCCGTGTTCGGAGATGCCCAGTCTAAATGGTTCGAGAATCAAATCAGCTTCCGCTGGCTTAACGGAACCACGGCGCAAGAATGGACCGCAGAGGAAACGGTGACTTTCGACCCATCTGCACTACGCGGTCAACTCGATGTTCCTGTGCTTCTTCACTTCCGCAATATGGATAACGTTGAAGCCACCAGTGATTTGGTCGCCTTCCCTAATCCATTCCGGGACGAATTGACCATTCACTGGCACGGAGAGGAAACCATCCTCGAGCTCAGACTTGAAGATGCCACTGGTAAGCTCATTGACATCATCGATTGCGATGGCTTGGCGACTGGACCTTGCCGCATAGGTACAAGCCAACTTTCGGCTGGAGTGTACTTCATACATGCCATCACGGGCACGAGAAACCATGCCGCGAGAGTAATAAAATGATAGTGAAGCCCCTCAGAATTGATTACTGAGGGGCTTTCAATCAGAGAAGAACAGTCGACGACCACCACTAGCTAAACCAATGAAACACAGGAACCCCACTAGACATAGCAAACAGCCGATAGGTTGGGTCTTGGCCTGTGCTCTTATTTCAGTGGAGTTGGCCGCAGTTTATGGGCAATGCCCCGATGCCGTTTCTCTGTTGCATTATGAAGCCCCTTGTGGATCAGGATTGAACACTGGTCAAAGCTTCACCTCTCCAACTACGGGTTACCTAGATAGCATTCGCATATCGAGATGCACGGGTACGGATACAAGGATGGTAATCCGAACCTACAATGGAACAGGAACAGATTGGAATCAAGGTGCAATCATAGGAGAAGCAGTTACAATTCACACCGGAACCGGAGATGGAGATGCCTGCTTCACCAGCGGAGGAAATGGATTTTCAAACTATGAGATGGGCCTGTTCACATTCAACGGCTTGGTCCTTGAAGAAAATGAACAATATCTATTTCACCTTATCGACGGAGCTGCGGCCACTGGTTGTAGTCTGCCATATCAAGGCGGCAATGCATTCGTCACAAACGGTGCAAAACCAGGAGAAGATTTAGCCTTTGACCTTTTTGTCTGCGCCTCAACAGAAACCTTTCAATTTGGCTGCACCGATTCACAAGCATGCAATTATGACCCTTCAGCAACAACTGAAGATGGCTCCTGCTCAGTTGAAGATTGTGCTGGGGTTTGCGGCGGCTCTTCCTTTTTGGACCCCATTTGCGGCTGCATCAGTGATGCTTCTGAAGCAGGACAATGCACTGGATGTACGGATGCCGAAGCCTGTAACTACGATCCTACCAGCACGGTCGATGACGAAAGCTGCTATTTCCCAGACTGTGATGGTTTGTGCCCAGAAATCCTCAGCTTTTATGAGCCCCCCTGTGGCTCAGGATTGAATTATGGACAAAGCTTCACTGCAAGCATCACAGGGTATCTAAACAACATTACAATTGCCCGGTGCACTGGTGTCGATACACGCCTTCTCGTGCGGGCATACAATGGAGATGGTTCTGCATGGAATCAAGGAAGCCTCATCGGAGAAGCAGACCAAATGTTTCAAGGCACAGGTAATCCAACAGATTGCTTTCTCAGCGGTGGCAATGGATTTTCAAACTATGTCGAAAGCACCTTCACCTTTTCCAATATGGGATTAGAAGCTGGTGAAAAATATGTTTTCCAATTGTTTCAAGGTGTTGCTGCAACAGGCTGTAATGTATCCTACTCGGGAGGCACCGCATTCGCAATAAATGGCGCAAAACCAACTGAAGACCTTGTTTTCAAACTCTCTATGTGTCCAATAGTGCTGAATTTTGGATGCACCAACCCAGATGCATGTAACTACGATTCTAACGCAAACGTTGAAGATGGAAGTTGCCTTCTGCTTGATTGTCTCGGGAATTGCGGTGGAACAGCATACCTCGATCCCCAGTGTGGTTGTCTTGAATCTGTTGAGGAAGCTGGTTCATGCCTAGGATGCACGAACGAGGCAGCATGCAACTATGATGTAACCGCTACTTTTGAAGATGAATCTTGTCAATTTCCGGATTGTCACGGCACTTGTGGTGGAAATGCATTCGTCAGCGATTGCGGTTGTATCGGAGGTGGCACTGGCATACCTTCTACTGCCTGCATTAATGGTTGTTTGACTGAAGTGACCGCTTCTTCTTCAATGCCATGCTCTCCAGGCATTCTCTATGGACAATCATTCACGGCAGAACACAATGGGCTCCTAGAACGTGTGCGCCTCAAAACGTGCTGTGCTTTAGATGCTCAATTGGTCATAAGAACTGCTGCAAACCAAGACCCCTGTGCCCCGAATGGCCCAGAAGACTGGAATTCCGGTGAAATTCTTGGCTACAGCAATCTCAACGAGAGCGTATGCTCAGGAATAGGAGCATGCATCACCAATCTCGGAACCGACGGATATATCTGGCGAGATTTTAATTTCAATAGTATTCCTGTACAATCTGGCACGCAGTATGTGATGGAATTATTATCTGGCGTTGCCATAGCCAACTGCGATGGTGATTATGCCGGAGGCAACGCATTCAATGCTGCAGGCGGCTTGGATGAGAAAGACTTGATCTTCTCCTTACACGTTTGCAATGAGAACCAAACCTGGGGGTGTACCGATCCCGAGTCATGCACATACGACCCACTGGCGGATCAAGATGATGGATCTTGTTTGTATGAGGATTGTCAAGGTATCTGTGGCGGTGAGGCCTACGAATCTCAAGGTTGCGGCTGTATTGGAGGAACAACAGGAATTCGCACAGAACAATGCGTAAATGGTACTGTGCAGCCGATCATTGCCAATGATGGCACCGTATGTGCAGCAACATTAACGGGCCAATCCCTTTTCATAGAAGTCGATGGTTTCCTCACTGCATTTTCCTTCTTTAGTGCCCCCGATGTATCACATACAATTGAAATGCGTCGAAGCAGTGGTCCAAATGCTGGTGAGCTCGTATTCTACGAAAGCAGAGATGGCCAAGATTCTGAATGTGCCAACGTCATTTCCTCATGGGTTGAAATCCCACTAAATCAAATTCCCGTTCAAGGAGAAAGTCAATACGAAATTGAATTCATTCAAGGTAACGGTCAAAAAACTTGCATAGCCAACTATACCTCTGGACACGGAATGCAAGGATCTTCGATATCATCAGAATCTGATTTGGCCTTCCGGCTTGTTTACCGGGAACCTGCAGTCGGAGAGCTGATTTGGGGTTGTACGACAAACGGATTTTGCAACTTCGATCCTATGGCTACCCATGATGATGGAAGTTGTACAACCGAAGACTGTAATGGCGACTGTGGAGGTAGCGCATATACAATTGAGGAATGTGGCTGTGTTGAAGGACTAACCGGTATTGAAGCTACATCCTGCTTTGGTTGTTTAGATGACACCAAATGCAACTATGCCCCTGACGCCTCTATTGAAGATGGCACTTGTCTTGACTACGATTGCTTTGGCGATTGTGGAGGGTCAGCTTTAATCAATACTCGGTGTGGATGTGTTGGTGGAAACACCGGTATAGATCCTGCCATTTGTCTCGACAAGTGTCAATCAGACCCCTTTATTTCCAATTACAACGGAATCTTTAATTCCCAAGAGTTTGGATTTGGAGGCTCAGGTCAAACGTTTACGGCATTGGAAAACGCCTTTTTGACTGCATCCCGTTTCCGACAAAATAATGCGCCATTATCTCCTGTGACATTTGAACTCCGCGCATTAGATGGCCCCTCACCAAATGAAGGAACCTTATTGGCTGCTGAATCCATGGACATGTGGAGTTCAGGAACACAATCAGGTGGGGATATATTCATCGAATGGGACTCACCGGTTTTGTTAAATGCAGGCTCAGAATACGCCATAATCATAATCGGTAGCAGCACCAACCTTCTGCAAGGGGTCTCCAATTCATATGACTTGGGAGACGGATTCAATCAAGGTGATAACGTTGCATCAGGCAATGATTTCTATTTCGAATTGTTTACGTGTGACAACCTGCTGGGATGCACAGATCCGGTAGCATGCAACTTCATTTCATGGGCTACAGAAGATGACGAGTCATGCACTTATCCCGAGCTGGGGTTTGATTGCGCGGGAATCGCATGCACCCCAGACATGGATGGTGATGGAATATGTGCTGGGCTAGATGCAGACGACAACGACCCATATGTGTGCATTGATACTGATCTAGATGGTTGCGATGACTGTCTCAGTGGCAATTTTAATCCGGCAGAGGATGGGATCGATGATGATGGCGATGGTATCTGTAATACATCTGATCTCTGTTCAGACTTAACTGCAACCAATTACGACAGTCCTAACAATGAAGTATGTCGTGGCGACTGTGATACTGCTCCAATATTCAAAAGCATTGAAGTTTCGGTGCTTCCATCCTCGCCGACAAGCGAAGACGGTGTGGTATCACTTGAACTAGACAGAGGAAACATTCCGTTTGTACCACCTAGTGCATTTGACGCAATCCAACTTACAATGGTCGCGGCAGGAATAACGGAAAGCATGAACATTGAACTTAATGAGGGCCCAATCATCGTACATCCAGGATTGTATGAAGCAATGGTATACGATGCCGAAGGATGTCCTGGTGTAGCAAGTGCCCCTGGAGGAACCACATTTGGACAGCCCGCGGTATCACACCTTATTCTCATAGGTTACCCTCTATGTTGCAATTGCGGTGTTTATGATTACGATGTCGATGGGATATGTGATGATGTAGACGAGTGCACCGACAAGTCTTCTCCCAACTTCAATCATCCAGACAACGTCCCCTGCGATTAAATTTGGTGTTCAAACCTCACCGAAATGTTCGCACGCAAATTTCGACTGATTGGACCTCTAATCTTGTTGGCTTTATCTATTGCCTCGTGTTCCAAAACACGCGTCATGCAAGTGGCTCCAACAGGAATTTCCGATCTTCAAATAGATTCTCTCCAGTTGCTGACACACTTAAAAGGAGATGAACTAAAATTCGGCAGGTTTCCAAGGCACCACATTTTCTTAGACACCCTTTCCTCTCAACACGGCCTTGATCTTATTTGGTGGGAAGGAGATGGACCTACGCCATCCGTAAAGTTGAACTGGAAACATGGCGGCATTCGAAATCTAAGTGGATTCAACGATTTCGCACTTCAGTTCAATATTCGCAAAAAGCGTCTCGGCAAATCGACCCCCGTCTTAGTTGTTGGTTGGATAGATGAAGACGGCCACGAGGCTTCGATACATCTGAACCAAAACCACGTCCTTAATCCGGATATCGACACACTCTGGCAAACTGTGAACATCCCATTTCAAGATTTTCATCGTGGCAGCAAATCAACAGATTTCAAGCGGATCCAAGGGATTCAAATGAAGTTAGAAGACTTCGGTGAAGTACTCATTGACGACATGAAAATTGGCCCAAGTGTACCAAATAGAAAAGCGAAAAGACTTGCCAGAAAAACGAAGCTATCCCCATGTCCAAATGGGAAATTTCAACTTTTTAAAGAACAATTTGATCACGTCTGGGGGTTAGGCAATTTCGGTGACCGAAGAATCTCCCAAGTATCGGCCAAAAGAGGGCGAAACAAGTCTAATACATTAGAATTGGAATGGAACTTTCTCCAAACACCATTTTCAAAAGCTTCTCCTGAAATGGATGACAATATCATCGGATTTACTTGGAATAGCTGGAATCCAATTTTACCACCCTCGGAATTGACGGACTCTAAAATTAATTTTCAGCTTAAAAATATTGGTACGAACCCCGGAAGCTCTGGAGACTTACCCATAACTGTCGGTATTGTTGATCATTTGGGGCAGAGTTCTGAAGTTATCCTAACAGGCGATTTATTTTCTAATCTGAAGTTTGGTCATTGGCAATTTTGTAGCATCCCTTTATCCAAGTTTGATTGGAAAATGAATAAAAAAGACCCCGAAGGCTTGTCTTCAATTCACTACATAACCATTTCCACTGCGGAAAAGGGACACGTTTTTATTGACGACATTGACATTATTCTAAATCGCTGACCCATTGAGTGTTGTGGGGTCAGAAATGAAATTCGTCAGAGCAAAGCGAAGGGCAACTTACACCTCGATAACCGCCTCGCCAGTAATGGCAAACACGCGGTCATTGTGAGCAGGTTGAATGACGTACATGCCAGTAAAATCCCCAAAGGCAGGAAGCACGACTTGTCTCTCGGAGAAGTGGAAACAGCGGACGCGGAGCCGCTGCCGTCCCGTCCCCTCTAGCCGGATGCCAGGATGAACATGGCCACACACGTGATGCCCAAAGTCTGCCCCTAAATCGCCGGGGTAATGCGTGAAAGTAAACGGGGGTGAATCCATCCGGTCTACTTGTTTAATCCTGGATTCTCTCAAAAGTGCATCAGGAATGACGTCGTGATTGCCTCTCACCAAGACCCATTCCTTGTCGACGAATTCCTGACACAAACCAGCAAATGGCTCCCATTCCCGATTGATGTCACTGTGGAAGAGGTCTCCGAGAAGCCAAATTCTCTCTGGCCTCAAACTCTGGATAGAAACCCGAAGGCGATTCAATGTGGCCAACGTTGGCTCAGAGCCAATGGGCACACCGTGTTTGCGAAAATGAGCCGCCTTGCCCAAATGAAGATCACTCAGCCAAAGTGCGGACCTAAAAGGCCAGAATACAGCGCCATTGGGAAGAAGAACGATCTCCTCGCCAGCCACTTGGAGGGACTCTCCTAAGGACGTCCCGGACCTGAGGTTCACGGCGTCCAGCCGATGTTCATCCCAAAACGGATGCCCGGCAACCACTCCTCCTCCCCGAAAACAAATTGGGGAGTGGGGTCAGTGGGGGTTCCCAAGGTCGTGGTGGTGGATTTGACTTGAGGCCCGAGAAAGAGGTCTCCCCGCACGTGCTGACTGATCTTGAATTGTCCGCCAATAACAGCGCCCAAGCCCAGTGCGCTGCGGCGCTGGATGCCGGTGAAGTTCGTGGTCATGGTCCTTTCGATGCATCGCACCCGCGCAAAAGCCCCCAAATAAAAGCCTTTGCCTACCTCTGGTGACAAATACACCCGTGCCTCCGGCATGGCCAGAAAACCAATCCAATCCACTGCATTGAGGGAGGTGTTGATGCTTAGGAGGTCCTCGAGGTCATTGGTGTTAAGTTCCAAGTTGGCCCTGACCACAGCCCCTGTCATCTGAACTGAAATCCGATTGGAAACAGCCTGCTCGTAAGACACCTGAAATTGCCCCGCAAAAAGCCCAAACGGATTGGCCTTAACCCACCATGAACGCCCTTCTTCCTGGGCAACGGAATCCTGGGGCAAAGCCAACAAACCTGCAACCAAGAGGAACAGCAGGAAACAAGGGTGATGCTTCATCGTCATCAAAAGCCGAAACCCATGTTCAAACCAAAGCGAATTCCAGTGTCGCTCTCATCGTCGAGCGCAAAACCGTAATTGTCATAGTCGCCTTCACTTGTGGTCGAAGTGCTCTTGAACTGAGGGCCAAGAAAAAGGTCAAAGGTCAACCCATTGGCAAGCTTGTACTGGTATCCCAAAACAAAGCCTCCACCCACTGCAGATCGGGTCTGGCTGCTCGCCTCATCACTGTCCACTTGGGTCTTTACGCTTCTGTAACGACCAAAGGGGGCGATGTACAAGCCACGAGGCGCCTCATCTCCCAAGTAATAGCGGAATTCAGGGATCACGATGAAACCCGAGCGCGTGGCCGTGACAGAGGTCAAGCCACCCAACGTGTCCCCAGTCGTGAGAGAAATAGAGCCGAAAATACCGCCCGGTACCAGTTGAACAGAGGCGCGATCAGACAAGAAATGCTCGTAGCCAAATTGATACTGGCCGGCAAACCAACCGAGGGGATTGGACTTGACGACACCTGTACCATCCTGCGCTTGGGCGCCCAGACTCAGTGCCAAAGCGAGGCAAGAAAGGAGAAAAAAAGACTTCATGTATTCCGAAGGAAAGTGATGATGAAAAACTGCGTTGCAGTGACGAAGATAGGTGCATGTAGTTTTGAGGTATGACATCGTCCGTCTTCTTCGAACAGGTCAAAATTGCCCTGCGCTCCATTCGGGCGCAGTGGCTTCGCACCCTTCTGACAGTCACCATCATCGGCACGGGAATCATGGCACTGATGTCCATGATCACTGCCACAGAAGCTTTACAGTCTAGCTTAATCGACCAATTTGTCAGCTTGGGTGCAGGGACGATTCAAATCAGCCAAAGAAGCGACCAAGGCTCCTTCAAAGGACGCCGTTTGGGCCAATCAGACCCACTGACCTTCCAGCAGGCAATGGCCCTGAAATCCGCCCTTAAAAGTGTGGCCCCCACCTCCGTGTCCGCGCGGGGGACCATGATGGGCCGGTTGGCCCGATCCGGTAAAGAGACGGACCCCAATGTGCTTGTGGTTGGGGGCGACGAAGGGTTCCTTCCCATGAGTGAATATGACCTGCGCGCTGGAAGGAACTTCACCGCGGAAGAGGTCAGACGCAACGCCCCCTTGGTCATCCTAGGTCAAGCAGCAGTAGACAAGCTTTTCTCTCCAGCTGAAAACCCCATAGACCAGGACATTCGCATCCGAAACCGCCGGTACCGAGTGGTTGGTGTCCTGGCTGAACAAGGCGCTTCATTCGGCATGTCCCAAGACAACCAGGCCATCCTCCCCGTCGGGGAGATCCGCGCCCGATTCAGTGGCCGTCGCACCTCGTACAGCATTCAAATTAAATCTCCTGATCCGGATCAAATTGGACCCCTATCCGACCAGATCATTGGCGAGATGCGCGCCATCCGGGGCGATTTACCCGGTTCAGAAGACAGCTTTCGGTTGACCCGGTCCGACGCCCTCATCGACCAGTTCAACCAAGGCCTGAGCAGCGTCACATACGCGGCGCTGTTTCTCGGTTTGATCACGCTGTTGGGGTCCTCCATCGGCTTGACCAACATCATGCTGGTCACCGTGACGGAAAGAACCAGGGAAATCGGACTGCGCAAGGCCCTTGGCGCCTCTTCAGCCACCATCCAAACTCAGTTTCTGGTGGAGGTTGTCATCATCGGTCTGTTCGGAGGCATCGTTGGCGTATTGCTGGGCATTGGGGTCGGCAATCTGGTCGCCAGTCAACTCAGCGCCCCCTTCGCACTGCCTTGGGGTTGGGTCATTGTGGCGCTCTGCCTGAGCGGCGCTGTCAGCCTTGGAAGCGGATAC
>Ga0115013_10000141_pt1 | contig 47004 bp, 82 predicted proteins | sample SouAtlMetagenome_2_FD_88686 | JGI IMG/M metagenome (GOLD analysis project Ga0115013, IMG submission 88686) | Marine eukaryotic phytoplankton communities from Atlantic Ocean - South Atlantic ANT15 Metagenome | ecosystem: Environmental > Aquatic > Marine > Oceanic | place: South Atlantic Ocean...
CCATCTTTTTGTAAAGTGTTTATATTATTTGAAGCTCCGGTTATATCCCAGTTCCAAACTACATCATCACTTTCCCAATCGATGTCAAATACATTCGAACTACCAATGAGTACTAAATCGGCGTTTAAACGTTCTGCACTAAATGCAGTGCCTTGGTCTAAGTCAAATGTATTACTTGAACCAGTCACTCCAAAGTTTATATCAGAATCGTCTGAACTACCTGTACCACCAACACTCCAATCAATTATATTTGAATCACCGGTAAAATCCAACTTATATGTTGAATTATCTGCAGTGACTGGACCAAATAAAATATTTGAATTGCCAGTAAAATCTAAATCAAACTCAAGTGTAGTACCAGTTATTAACATTGCAGTTCCAGTAGATTGAAAGTTATTACCTCCAATCTTATTACCAAAACCTTCTTGGTCAATATATAACTTTAGTGTATCACCAGTTTGAGTGATTATGATTTCGTTATCATCAGTATCAGCGAAAATGGTTGTTGTCGACAATAATAAAATTAAACTAATTAGTTTCTTCATTTTCGTTATACCCCTCTATTTTCCAATAGCCACGTCTGTGACCTTGGTGTATTAATTCCAACACGGCTGCTTCTATGGCAGACCTTGTTGCATAAGTCACGCTCTCATTATTAGTCGCTCCGTCCTCGTATTCTACAAGCTCAGTACCCATTTCAATAAATCTGAATACATCGCCTGATTTACCATAACTTAATATGGTTTTACGAGTTTGTACATTAAGTAAAACTTCTCCAGTAAGAACCGATACGGCTCTCATAGAAACTGTCACAACATCTTGTCGATATTGTTTTGTATATCCAATACCAAGATAACGAGCTCCTCGTCCACCTGTCTTAATATTAGTATCATACCCTATTACACCACCTTCGATTATCATACCAGCGAATAGTAGTGAATTTAATTCTTGAAATTTTTCTTGTCCTTCACGTTTAGCAAAATCTTGTCTTGCTGAACGAATGATTTGTCTTTCTCTTACTAAATGGTCTAACCCATTTCTTTCTACAACTCTAAACCATTGACCTTGACCTGCAGTTTTTAATGCATCAATTACTAATTCAACTCCACCTTGTGATACAGCAGTAGAAAAATCAGCTATATTTTCTTTTGGTTTTCTTTGTCCTGTTTTATCAGCAAACTTATAAACTGCAACAACTGGCATTTCTTCAGCTGGTGGTAAATCTAATAGTTCTATAAAGGATGGAAGTTTAACAACTTCTGGGTCTTCTACGCATAGGAATGGTAAGGCTCTTTCGAATGTTCTACCAGAAGCTTGCATAGTTCCATAGGTCATGGTTATACTCAGGTCCCCATGTTTTTTTATTACATTCTTGTGGTAGTTCGGTATAGCGTGGCGACATTGCGCAGCCACTGAGTACTATTAATAGTGCTAAACTAACCGCCGTCAGTCGTCCCATCGCCATCGACATCTCCTCCGAAATATCCTGAACCAATTGGTATTTCAATAATGGTAGATGTACCATTTTCATCGACTATAGTCATTCTAATAAATTCTGAACCATCTTCATTTGTTATTACTTCATAGGTCACTGTTGAACCTTCTAAAACAAACGAACCAAATCGTACAGGGTTATCATTTGAGAACATACTTTCGACTAGCTGTTTTGCCATTTGAGCATATATTCTCGATTCTAAATTTCTAATAAATTTGGCTAAGGTTGTATTATCCTCAGCTCTTTCGGCTGCTTTTCTAGCAGATTCTAAAGCTTCTTCAATAGCTTTCTTTCTACTGAATTCTTGGTTCTCAATAGTTAAATAATGAGCACCAGTTCCTTGGCCACTAAATGATGGGTTTTTAAATTTGTGAGTAATCTCTTGTGCGTTTAATTTTTGGCCTAAGAAAAAATATAATCCACCAGCAATTAACAATAAAGCTACTAATCCGCTAAAAAGCTTTTGTTTAATTGTCCTTCTTTCAGGTCTCATTGGTATATACTTATATCTTAAATCTCTATATTCAGCCATTTTTCTCTCTCTTCTTCTTTTCGTTTTCTCTCATTTCCAATATAACATCTACTTTTTGCTGTAAACGTATCATATCTTGGTCTAGCATTCTTACTTGGTCAATTAGTTTAATTAATTGAAAATGCATCTTTTCTATCTCAGGTTCAATATTTTCTGAAACAAAGTTCCATACAAAATATACGTAATAAGCTAAACCAACTACCATAATAACTGGGAATCCATAATCTTGGACGAGGGTGGCAACGGTGCCTAATTGTTCTTCCATTAATCTCTTCTCACATCAACCTTGCCATCTTCGATAAAATTCTCTGAACGAGAAATTCTTTCGATATCAGGCCGGAGTTCTAATGCTGAACTGACTAATAAATCTATTTTAATCATTTCATTATTCATTGTACGAACTCTATTCTCTAAACTATTACAAAACATAGTTAGAGTTTTTATATCATCGACCAGTCCTTCAAATATCTGTTTCATTATGAGAAATATAAAATAACCCATAACCAAAGCTCCCGCTATCGGGAGTCCTACATCAGATATAAATGAGAACGCTTCTTCCATAATACATAGTTATTTATAATAGCTGGAAAGCTAAATCACTAAAATTGGACAGAAACTCCACATCCACATGAGGATTTTTCGGAAGGATTTATAATTTTAAACTGTTCGTTTATACCAAGGGTTTGGTAATCTAGGGTTGCCTCAGATAAGTAAGGCATGGAGAGTGTGTCGATGACAATGGTGAATGTACCGTAGTCGAACACGTGGTCGTCATGATGTACTGTGGATTCATAATCAAATATATATTCAAAACCAGCGCACCCACCACCAGTGAGACCAATGCGAATAGTGTTGCGTTTTGAGTCAGTTTTTTTAATAAGTTGTTGAATCGCTTCATTCGTCAGTTCCATATTGATTATGTCTCCTATGCGCCATTTTCTTTTCCCAATCTTTTATAGCAGTTTGGATAGTTTCTTCGGCTAATACAGAACAATGTAATTTTATAGGAGGTAATTCTAAAGCTTCAGCTATTTCTTTATCTTTAATAAGTTTAGCTTCTTCTAAGGTTTTACCTTTTAACATCTCAACAAACATAGTGGATGAGGCAATTGCAGAACCACATCCATACGTTTTAAATTTAACATCTAATATTTCGTCAGTGTCTGGATTTAATTTCAAATCTAACTTCATAACGTCCCCGCATGCGGGTGCACCTGCGAGACCAGTCACGACGTTGGGGTCTTTCGGATCGAATCTTCCAACCCCATGTTTGGCGGGGTTTTTTAATACATCCTCAAATCGGTCTACTACTTTACTTGAGTAGGCCATTATTTTTAATTAGCAAATCCTACACTGACTGCTAATGAGGTTGATGCCCCAGTTAATGTGTCAGTAGAAGTTTTTGCTATATAAGCTACTTCGCCAGCAGCCAATGTGACTGTAGCTAATGTTGTACCACCCGCATTTTTCTGAGTAATAACTTGAACTGATGTTTTGTTATTTAATACTCTTACTAATTTTGCGAATCCAACATTTGAAGCTGAATTTAAATTCCCTTCGGAACCTAATAATCTTAATACTTGCATTTTTATTTCCTATTTTTTAGCTGTTTTTCTAGGTCTGCCTCTTTTAGCCGGAGCTTTTTTAGCGGCAGGTTTTCTTTTACGCTTTGGTGTTTTACCATCAGCATATGCTTCGTTAACATTTGGTGTTGATTTATCATCAGCTTTATAACGTCCTTTAGGACCTCTAGCTCTTACACCAGATGCTGGTTTTTCTTCAACTCCAAAATTAACTAATTTTTTTAACCAATTAAACATAATACCTCCATATTATAGTTATTCTTCTTTATATTTATAATTAATAAACTCTTTCCATCTGAAAAAGTCTTTCCTTTCATGACACCAGAATAAGCCTTTCACTTCTTCTATACTTTCTCGAGCCTCGTCATGAGTCTTTCGGCTCTGTTCGTCACTTGCTTGTACCATTTTGAATCTCTGCCTTCTACAGCAGCCTCTGTCCAATCACCACTTTGCAGCGCTGCGTTGTGGCGGTTAAATTTGCTCAAGCGCGTGAGTCCCATATTAAACATCATGTTTGCAACAACTTGTTTTACCTCTTGAGGATAACCGTCCCAACCATCATGTAATTTTTTGCAGTCCTCGATAACAGTTTGAACGTCTTTTTCAAAACATTCATTAACTCTCTCTTCGGATACTACTTCTCCTTTGGACCATCCACATTCAGGGTCATCTTCTAAAACTAAATGACCTATTCCAAATGTTGGATATCCAAGATGATCGTGGTATATTTCATATACTACACCTTCATCTACTTTTAAAGTTTCCTTTAATTGTTCTATGTCTAAATCTTTATTATCGCCTTTAAAAAACAAAATTATTCCTCCTAATGTTATAACAAAAAGTAAATTCTTTCTCTTAAAAATTTTTCCAATCCTATATTATGTACCAACAACAATAGGCGGTGATTCTTCCTCATCGACTGAATCTTCAGCTTTACCATCTCCTTCCGCTGGATTTGATGGTGTCGATATAAAATTAGGATTTTCGTGCATCACCGGTTCTCCTAAAGTTTCCAAATATTTATTTATCTCTAAGCTTAATTGTTGAAATACTTCAGTTTCCTCAATCAATTTTTGCCATTCAACGTAAGCTTCTTTATAATTATTATCATTAATCTCGTTATGAACTTTATCACCTGTTATAGGATGTGTTCCACCTGATGGATGCCAATATGCTGAGGTCTTATGCTCATCTGGTATTAACCAACTAAATTCTTTTTTAATCTTTACTTCACTCTCACCATCTATAATACCTTCCAACACAACATCAAGAGACATAGTTAATTCATTCTGATTTCTATGTTCTATCCAATTATTAGGACCCCATTTTATTCCTATATTCATTATGGACAAATCCCTGTATGATTAAATTCATGTTCAGTTCGTATATAGAATGAACCTACAGTCGTATCAGCGTATCCTGACTTTTTGTATACCATAGTATAAGTAGCTTGATCTGTTTTAGTACCATCCCAACATTCATCGTTTGATGTACTCTGTATTTTAAAATCACTAGGTGATTGTCCACTACTTGTACCTGTAGGATAGAAAGTATGATCTGTATTTGGTGGTGAGTGATATGTAGCAGGACCAGTTGCAACTGTATGTTGAATAATTCCAAGTCCAGCATTATTACCAATAGAAGAAAAATTTAATCTGAAGGTATCTGGTTTTCCACTAGTACTTGGAAAGAATACCTCGCATATTTGATATAACGAATTTACTGTCATAAACGAAGTGACATTATTAGCATACACATAATATCCTACTGATGGAAACAATTCTTGTACATACCATTTTTGTGTCCATCCTCCACCACTACCTGCAGTAAATGTAGTGACTTGACGTATTGCATAATTTGTAGCGTTAACACCAAATCCATTATAGTTTGTATACTTATACATTCTAGCTGCTGATAGTGAACCAGTACCTGAACTAGCTTGTCTGGTAAGTGTATGAGGAACGAACTCTGCGTAATTATAAAATTCTCCCATTTCAAATGGTGCACCATCAGCTGGATCTGTACCGGCTGTTGCGTTATTTGATGCATCCTTTAATGAAATGTTTGATGTGTTAGTATATCCTGATACTGCTGCTCCTATACTTCTGTCTGTGCCTGCAGTTGTACCAAGGGATAATTGTCCTGATGAAGCCATTGGCATATTATTTTATAATCGAAGATATGTGGTCTTCGAACTCCTCTATTTTTTCTGTTCTATTTGGCCAAAGAATATATTCCTTATCAGGATTTTTCTTTAGGTTTGTTAGTAAGGGTAATATAGCATTATATAACTTATTTAGTTTTTCTTCTAAGTCCTCTGCTTTTGATGATGTTGATTCTACTTTAGTAGTTGCTTTTTGTACAGCTTCCAACTCAGATTCATCTACAGCTGTAAATCCAAAATCAAAATCTAATAAATTGTCTGACATACTTTATTCCTCTATATACTTATATTTATACTCTCTAGGTATTTGTTTTGACTTATCTGTATGTTTTTTTGTAATGGCATGTGTAGGAGTTTTTCTCCTAGGAAATATATTATCCCAAGCTTCTTCAAATTGTTTTTGATTAACAATTTGTGGCCTTCTTTTACTTCCCTTGCCCACGATATTTTTTTAATGACCTCTTTTTCGATTTGTTCATTGTGGAGGTAGCTATTTTTACTCTTCTACCTCTACCACCATTTCCTATCGATGATGATTTTCTACTAGGGGTTATTGTTGTTGTTCTTAAACTTCTCATTTTATTCTATATTCATACCATATAACCGCAATTGATAAAAATAATACAATTAAAAAAGATACAGTTATTAGTGCATCAATCATTAAATATTACTCCACCTCTACGGACTAATTCATTTTTAATTTTTCTTTTATCTCTTGGACGAGTATTATCTGCATTATATTTTTCTATTAATTCAGCTTTACTAAATCCCGTAATCCATGGATGATTTGTTTCAATTTTACCTGTTTGCCTGTTTCTTACAGCAATACTTTTTCCTAACTTAATTGGCATACTTATCGTTTAAATATTTTAATAGTTCATATATACCCCAACCAATTACAGCCCATAATGCAATATTAAATGCAACATAAGCAAAATTGAGTGGGAACCAAAATAGATTTGTTAAAAATTCCATTATATTTTTTTCACCTTTCCTGTTTTGTTAACTAAAAATGCTTCAAAACTGACATGTGGAAATTCTCTCTTTAGTTCTAATAAAGCAGTTAAATTTTCCATGTGGTCATCAAATAATCTTATACGTGCATACTTTTCTGTTTGTAAATATTTTCTAAATATTATTTGTTTAGCTGCCGCACTGGATTTATTTGACATATTACCAGCTCTTTCAACATATACCTTATCCATTGGAATACCATTCTCTTCAAATGTTCTAATGAATAAATCTCTATCATCCATATCAGCTCTAGCCGTTACGATTATTACTTTACTTCCTGCTCTTGTTGCATTCTTAATAATAGCTTTTGCTTTATTAATCATTCTACCAATTGGTATAGCAGTTTTATAAAAAATCTTTGATGATTTAAATTGGCCATAATCATAATACTCACCTTTTTTTAATTTATACTTATTAAATTCTTTAGGTGTTAAAATTTTTACAACCTTATTTCCACTCTTAACTTGAACCTTAGCATCTGTTGTAAACATAGTATCATCAATATCAAAGATAGTTAAACCTTTGTTTGATTCCGCTAAGTATTGTTCGAAGTTAATTGCTTCCATAGAATTATATTATAACACATTTTTAGTGTTTTGTAAACTGTTAATTCTATTTATTTTAAATAGGTTCTTATCGCTTCAATTTTATCATGAGCATCAGCTATTTTTTCAACTTCTTTCTCAATAGTTTCTACAATATCGATGTGCTCACCGATTCCAACGGAATTCCTTTGATAAACTAATATATTAGCTTTGGCTACTTCTATTTCACCTTCTAACTTAGCAATTAGTGCTTTCAATAAATGGTTATCAATCATTTTATCTCCTTTGATTAGGCCACATTTGCCTACGTTTATATTCTGCAATAGTTTCTTTTAATTTACCAATGTGTTCATCTCGGTCCCCAATAAATACTTGAGGTCCTTCATCACCAGCTATTGCAACCACTAATTTTTTAATAGGTCTTCCAGTTCTTTCTTCCCACATAACTGCGTATCCAGCTGCTTGCATAAAATAACCTTGGACCCATTCTTCTTTCTTTAATTTCTTTGAAGTTTTCCAATCTATTATAGCTTCTTCACCATTCCATTGACCAACTAAATCTACTCGACCTGCAATACCTAGATGTTTTGAATATAAAGGTACTTCCATTGCATAAACTTTCTGTAAGTTAGCATCAACAATTGGTTGTATATCTTTAAAGGTTTGTATGTTATGTGGTAGTTCACCTTCCAAATAATCTTCTTTATTACTTACATAGTTTTCCAATATGTTATGCACTTGAGTACCACGAGTACTTGCAATACGAGATACTCTATTTGCTTCCTCTTCCCCTACGCGCGCACGCCATGCGGCTATTCCTTCTTCACTTAATATTTTTAGGACTGTTGTAATTGATGGATAAGCATGTCCTTCAGGGTCTAGATAAGTTCTACCAGTTTCTTTAGTTTCTGTTTTTAAATCATCATATCCTATATTAACTAATTCTTGTGGAAATCTTTGAGTACTTCCATCTACGTATAAATTACTAGTTGTCATAACCATTAGAATACCGCCTTAATATGTTCATCACTTACAATAACAGCCGCTTTACCTTCAACTGTGACTGGCAATGATTTTGACCAATCTAAAAATATTCTTTTACCTGCTTCTATTTGACCATTTGCACTTGAACCTACAGATAAAACCAATCCTGGTTTTTGTCCTTTATCTAAATCAGCTCCACTAGATAGTATTATTCCACCAACGGTGGTTTCTTCCTTTTCTACTTCTGTCACTAATACGTTATTTCCTAATAATTTCATTTTGTTTTTATGTTGCTCCTATCTTTTGGTGGCATACCAGATTTAATTCTATCTTGTACTTCTTTCCATCCATCACCGGCTCTGGATAATACAGATTTACCACCATCAAAATCTATATTTATTTTTGAATAGTATCCTTGGATATTTGGATTATCTTTTAAATATTGTACTTTGTCATCGTACGACATCATCTTTTCAAACACTTCATCTGTATCAGTATTTTTAAATTCATACGTTGGCATGTTGAAACCACTCCGGTATTTTTCTATTGGTCCAAACCATATTGAACCTATCTTGTTTTGTTTTATAGAACGCACGATATGATTCAATTGGACATTCCATAATACATTCTGGATTGCTAGCCATTGCTAATCTAAACTGAGTTGGACCTACATTGGTAGGTATATTGTTAGGTGCTTTAGATAAAGCATTCCTAAGTTTATTATCAGTCATATGTGTTCTATTGTACCTGTATTTATACTCATCACAAAGAGCAATAAAATGATTATAATGCCACATATAATTTTCTTTACTTTCCCTTGTCCATATTGTACTTGGATGATTGAAATGGCAAGCCTTATAGAGTATATCTTCCCTATCATCATTGAGTTTCCAATATTGAACTCTTACTTTTCCTGATTTAGATAATCTACGTTCCATAATCCCATCGACCATGCGATGAGTTGTAGATAACATTTGAGCGGACTCAACAATCATTTTAACTACATGTTTATCACATTGCTGTTGAGCCGCTTTTATTGGGTCACTATCAAGTATAAAAATATTCATAATGTATATTATAACACAGTTTAACGTAAATGTAAACTATTCTTTTTTCTTTTTCCTTTTCATTCGATGTATTTTAGCATAAAAGTTATGTTGTCTTATCTCTCGAATGTCTTTCACCAATCTTCTTCTATTTCTAGCTCTTGAAGATTTTATCATTCTATCTGCTTTGTTTGGTAATTCTTTATCCATTGTTGCTCCTTTGAATAATTGAGTTAACATAATAACAGATTGTCTAATAGGCTGCCTCCTTATTTTACTATGAGATTAGGAAAAGTATCACTAATTAATTTTTTAGTAATACCATTTATTTTTAGCTTTTTATCTTTAGCTAAACAGAGCATATCTGCATCTTCTGCATGTAATGACTCTAGTAAACTTATAAACATACTTTCTCTTCTGATAGCATCTACTTCATTAGCAACTGGTCCTTTGAAAAAGTATTTAAACCTTCTATGGGCTCTGTATAGAGTTTGATACTCATACCCCTTTGGTGCATCATCCCTGGTATAAGGCGGTGTGCCTTCAGGTAATAAACTTACGACATCAGCATCGAAAGCGACTCTTAATACGTCACGTAATGCTGGGTGATTCATCTTTCTTAAATATTCCATCTTTTCAGCTTTTGTTTTAAGCTTAGATGCTTTATTAAGTACTTCTGAGATTAACGGTTTCGCCATTGTAAAATTCCTCCACGACTTCAATCAATTGATTACATCTCTTTTTTATTAAATAATTTAAAACTCTCATTCGCGGTGCGATTGGTTGTTCTATAAAAGTATTTATAATGTTATTTTCTATATCATCAGGAATCTCAGTTAAATCAATTAACCTTTTATTCCTTTGATAATTCCTATAGATATTCTCATCCATACATTCTCTGAGATTATCTGATTTTTCTAACCAATCATCTATCCTTGTTTGTCTCAAAGGTGATTGACTTTTTTCTGTAATAAATGTATCATCAGCTGATAGAACGTTTGGTATACCATCACCTGCATCTCCTCTCATAATATGATTAAATAAATAAGTCCTAGGATTATTATCTTTATCCTTAACTAATTTTTTTTGCATAGGTGAGAATTGTTTTACATTTTTAAACTTTTGTAATTGTATAAAATCTTTATCAGATGATATAATCATTATAGGTTCATCTTGTCCAAACTCTTGGGTTTTTAAAGTAAGTGCTCCTATTATATCATCAGCTTCACAACCTTCCATGTGAATAACTTTATATGGTAGATACTCTTTTATTTCAGTACGTACTAAATCAAGTACTCTAAATACTTCTCCCCAATCTTGAGAATCATCGGTATCTCTGTGTTTCTTTCTATTTGCTTTATACTCAGGAAAGTATTCTCTTCTCCAAGTATTCATACCATCACAGCATATAACCATTTGTCCATATTCATTCCTGTATTTTTTGTTATACATTCGAATAGAATTAAGTATCATATGCCTAATCATATCTTCGTCATTTAGCTTTTGAATAAAAATATTCGATAAAGCAATTTGGTTAAAATCAAGTAATATCAAAATAATCTCCTATTAATATAAATCCATAAGGTAATATAACCCATGCGAAAAAGGTTAATACCCACCAACTAATCTCTGTCATCATCATCTCCGTCTAAGTCAAAATCAGGGTCAAAGAATATTTCCATTTGTTCCATTGACTGTTCAAGTTGCTTACTGGTTTCAGCAATCTTTTTTGTCTTAATGTACATTTTATCTAATTCTCTTGTTAAATCATGTGGCATTCCGAGATATCTATTTAACATTGCATTAAATAGGTTTACCATTACATACATATCTCTGGACTCAGGATATTCTTCATTCCTAAATTCCATACCTTCGAATATTCTCCAATCTGATAATACTCCATCTTGAATTACATGCTCTATATAATTCAAAAACTCTTGTGTCATTGCTACGCATTCAACACTTGCTTCTGCTACCATATCAGCTGATTGTTGGAGCTCATCAGCCATTTGTTTCTTTTTCATTTCCTCAGAAGTAGGAAACTTTATTATTTTACCCATATATAAGATATATTATATCACAGTTTTATTCATTTGTAAACTGTTTTTTTAAGTTTTTAACACTATTACCGCCAATACGTACATTGATAATCCCATTGTAGTAATCCTCACGAAGTAATACGCTATTATCGAATTGTTCTTTTGCTTCCAAATAAGCACATTCTCCTTTAGATTTGCAAAGGTGAAGTATTTCCCTATGGTATATATCTTTTCCTTGAAATGCGACTTCTTCATTTAATTGTTTATTTGAACCAAAGTAATCTCGCCAATCAGACTCGACTAATAATCTTTTTCTCCGTTTGCGAGTTTTTGTAATAGGTAAGGTTTTCTTGGACCAGAAAAATTTTTTTCCAATATATTTTCTATTCGTGCCACGATTAGTAATAACGTAAACAAAACCGTAATAGTCATCCGAACTAAAATTCTCTGGAGGTTCGTACGGTCTTCCATTATAAACCCAAGGGCTAATCATTATCATAGTAGTTAAAGTCTAAATCATTAGTCTCTTCGTCATCGTTGGTTGGTTCACCACAATGCGGACAAAAATTCACTTTAACATCTCTATCGTCTGCCCTAATTACTATTCGGTTATAACAGTATTCGCACTCTAAAATCATACTCTACGTATTCCTCTTGACCATTCTTCTAATTCTGTATAACCACCCACTCTTTCGCCATTTACTTTTATTTGTGGAAAAGTTCTAGCTGTTGGAAATTTTTCAAACAATTCTTCTCTTGTAAAATCTACACCTAATTGTTTGTACACATATTCATAATCCTTTTGTTCACATAAAGCTTTTGCTCTATCACAATAAGGACACATTGGTTTTCCATATATCTCTATCATTTCATTGTCTCCTCAATAAATTTCCCTATAGTATCTATATCGCTATCTGATAACATTCCTGCTTGAGCCCACATTGTTGAACTCATCGAACCTACTTCTTCCCTATTTTTGTACGCATATAACTTTTCAGAAATATACGATGCATCTCTTCCGGCAAGTTTGGGAAAGACTGCCATTCCTTGACCTTCTTGTCCGTGACACGCTGCGCATCCTGCCCAAAGTCCTTTAATGGAACTATAAGGATCTGCGTTGGCAATTTCTTTTTTCCTTTGTTCAATCTCAACAACCGTGCCATTGATTTTAACATATTCTTCATAACATTCTCCATAACATGAGTGGCCTCCACCAACTCCAGTATATTCTAAATTTGGATATACTTTAGCGGCAAAAAATAATCCTATTGCCATACATCCCATTAATACCATTCCTAATTCTTTCATACAAATTTTCCTATTAAATAAAAAGATAATAACATAAAGCCAAACACTAATACTTGTACTACTGACATTATAGCAACTTGTTTCATTGGATGTACATCATGTATCTTTTCTACCCAAGATTCACTTGGTGATAAATTTATCACCTGTAAAACTTTTTCTTTTTTCACAGTGATAATCCTGATAATGTTTTTTCATCAACATCCTTTTTAACTCCTCCAACAACATAAGAACTTATCTCAGTTTCTTGAGGAGCAACCTGTACGTTTCCTCCAGATATCCACTTTTCCGTCCAAGGCAGTGGATTAATCTGAGGAACTGTGTATGGACATTGTAAACCAACGGCTCTCATTCTTTTACATCCTATCCATTCAACATATTGTTTTAATATATTTTCATTTAGTCCAATCATTGAACCATTTGCAAATAGATATTCTGCCCATTGTTTCTCTTGTTCAATTACATTAATATATAATTCAGTTGATTCTTTTTCTGTTTCTTTTGCAATCTTTGCAAAATCTTTATCTTCTTTTTTTAATAATTTTAACATAGTTGTTGTACTTGCTAAATGAACATTCTCATCTCTTGCAATAAATTTAATTATCTTAGCATTACCTTCCATTTTTTTAAGCTCAGCAAATGCCCAACTGCAGGCGAAGGATACGTAAAAACGAATTCCTTCAAGGGCATTCGCTGATTGCATGCACATCCATAAAGATTTTTTATGGTTATATTTACTGGTAGGTCCATTATTATCAGTTATTAAATCATCATAATACTTTGCAATATCTTCTCCACATTCCATAATCTCTTTTACATTGAGCATAGTATCAAAGACATCTGAAGGATTAGGATAAATATTCCTAATGATATGAGTATATGAACGGCTGTGAATTGTTTCAAAAAACGACCAGGTTTCAACCCAGTTCTCAATCTCGGGTAGCGAACATATAGGAAGGAAAGCAAGGTTCGGGGCCCGACCTTGAACAGAGTCCAAAAGTATTTGCCTTTTGAGATTAGATGTGAATATATGTTGTTCGTGTTTCGATAGTTCATGGAAATCCTTTTTATCTTTTGATACATCTACTTCTTCCGGTCTCCAGAAAAATCCTAGTTGTTTGTCAGTAATTTTATCTATTTGTGGATATTTTAATTGGTCATATCTTGCTACATCTACACCTTCATCAAAAAACATATTTTTGGCTAAGTGTGATTTTTTATTTTTTTTCAATATTGTCACGTTCAAATTCCTTTAATTTTTTGAGTTCTCTATTTACTATTTTTTCTAAATCTTCAACGTCTGGGAGCATGTCCCAATCTTCAGATGACACAGGCTTCGCAGTCTTCGTCATCGATTTGTGTTGATTCTTGTTGGATTTCTTCTTCATCCATTTCTCCTGCACCATCATGAGTATTAAAATAATATAATTGCTTCAATCCATATTTGTATGCTGTCACTAAATCGGTAATCATGTCCGACATAGGAATCTTACCATCCTCATAATGTTCTGGATTATAAGATGTATTTACGGATATTCCTTGGTCGATATATTTTTGTAATATACCACATATCGCTAAATATCCTTGAGGAGATTTTTGCTCCCATAGTAAGTCGTACTTATTTTTTAGGTGATGATAGCCAGGAACAACCTGTGCCATTACACCATCTTTACTTTGTTTGTATGATACTAAAGCTCTAGGAGGTTCAATACCATTAGTACTATTACTAATTTGAGCGGATGTTTCAGCAGGCATTAATGCCATTAAAGTCGAATTGCGTATTCCTGTTTCTACGAGCTGCTTTCGCAAATCCTTCCAAGGTAATCGCTCACGATGCTTTGTTAAATTATTTATCGCTCTTTTATATGTATCAATCGGGAGTTTTCCACGGGCATATTTTGTTTGATGATTTAAAGGTATTTTACCTTTTTCTTTGGCTAAATCAGCTGATGCCTTAATTAAATAATAACTCCAAGCTTCAGCATATTCATCTACTATATCATATGCTGATTCATCATACCTTAAATCTCTTTTTGCTAAGAAATATGCGAGGTTGATGATTCCCACCCCAAGGGGGCGTCTATTAAAAGTTCCTCTTTCAGCGGCGGGTATAGGATATGATTGATAATCCAATAACTCATCAAGAGCGCGCACAGTAAGATTACAATATTTTTCAAATTCAGATGGTTCATTTATTAGTCCCCAATTAATTGCAGATAAAGTACAAAGAGATATCTCAGCATCCCTATCATCATAAGCGTCTAAAGGTTTTGTTGGTAAATCGATTTCACAACATAAATTACTCATACGTATTGGAGCAACCTTTTCATCAAATGCACCATGTTTATTTGCATGGTCAACATTCATTAGATATATTCTACCTGTATCTTTTCTTTCGGTTAAAAACATTTGGAATACTTCCAGTGCTGGTAATTGTTTTTTACGTACAGAAGTTTTCCTTTCATACATTTCGTATAATTCTTTAAATTTATCTTGGTCTTCAAAAAAGGCTTCATATAAACCAGGTACATCGTTAGGGTCAAAGAAAGTTATATTACCTCCTTCAATTAACCTTTCATACATTAACTTATTGAATTGAAAGGCATAATCCATGTGACGAACTCTTGTTTCATCAGTTCCTTTATTGTTTTTTAATACCACTAAGTCTTCAAATTCAAAGTGCCAGACCGGTAAATATACAGTCGCGGCTCCTCCACGTACACCTCCCTGGGAACAGCTCTTTACAGCACTTTGAAAATATTTGAGGAATGGTATTAATCCTGTATGTACTACAGAACCATCTCCAATCTTTGCACCAAGGGCCCGTATACTTCCGGCTCCAATTCCGATACCAGCCTTTTTACTGATATAACGGACAATGGAAGTTGAAGTAGCATTAATAGAATCAAGGCTATCGCCAGACTCAATAAGAACGCAGGATGAAAATTGTCTCGTAGGTGTACGTACACCCGCCATAATTGGTGTTGGCAATGAAATATAAAATTGTGATATTGCATCATAATAATCTTTAACATATTTTAATCTATCTTCTTTATAATTAGAAAAAAGAGTAGCCGCTATCATCATATACAAAACTTGTGGTGTTTCAAATATTTCTTTTGTTCTTCTATCTTGGACTAAATACTTTCCTCTAAATTGTTCCATACCAGCATAAGTAAATGTATCATCTCTCTCATGCTTAATATATGCATCCAATTCTACTAATTCATCTTCTGAATATTTTTGTAATATCTCAGAATCATAAACACCAAGTTCAATATTTGTTTCTATAATTTGTGTTAAGGGTGGTGGTGCGTATTCGCCATAGGCTTCTTTTCTCATTTTATATGATATAAGCCTGGCTGCTACGAATTGATAGTTTGGGGTTTGTTCAGATATTAATTCTGCTGCTGATTTGATTAGCAACTCATGAATATCATATGCTGGAATTTTATCATATAGTTGAATGTTAGCTTTTAATTCTATTTCTGACATTGATACGCCAGTAATATCTTCGACAGCCCATTCTAAAACTTTATGAACTTTATCCAAATCAAATGGCTGCTGAGAGCCATCACGTTTAGTCACTTTTATACTGTTAATTCCATTCATAATATTATATATTATATCACAAATCGTACGATTTGTAAAGGTTTATTTTAAATTAATTAACCGCGGATATTTTCGACAGCTTCGGGTTTGGCTATTTCAATTGCAATCCCTTCACCTTTTTCACCATCAGGCATTGTGACATTTCTGTAATAGATTACGACTTCACCTAATTGTTTTATATATCTTTTTATTTCTTGCATATCTTCAGCCATGACTTTATAATCACCAACCGAAGTTGCTACAAATACTATCTCACCGTTATTCTGTTCTTTCATATCATCTAAAAATCTATCTAGATATGTGTAGCCTTCTGGCCAATCTGGGTTTTCTCTTTCAGATAGGTCACAGGATTTAGGTCTCTTATCATCAACCTTTTTACATGGGTTAGCTATTCTAGCTTCTGATACAACATACCATTTAGGTGCTGTTAATTGAACCGCCCGTGGTAAGTCCGGTTGCATAATATCTATTTCTATTGGTTTAGATACTATATCTATTTTTTTACTTGGTAGTAAACTACACCCACTAATTATTAGGATTAGTGAGATTGTACAAAGCTTCTGTATCATCTTCAAGTCCCTCCATCACTGCTTCACTTGCATTATTAAATCTATTTTCCATTAGGCCAGGCTTCTTTAGCGCAAGATTGTCTAAATTATGTCTCGAGAATATTGCTAAATATTCAGCTTTTTCTTGTTCTATTTGAGCATTGACTCTACTCATATTCTGTAAAGCCTTGCCTTGTTTTTCGTATGATTCTCTTAAAGATTCTATAGCTTTAGTTTGTTCTTCTAAAGCTCCTTCTAATTTCATATTGTTTTGTGTAAGGGTTTGGTTCTCAGTATATAAGTACCAACTTCCTAAACCCAATACTAAAAGTATTCCTATAAGTGCTTGTTGCATTATTCGTCCTCAATCCTATATCTTAAACCATTCATACCTTTTATATGAATAGTTCTTTTATCATTTGTTCTAAATTTTAATTCCTTAAAATTTGCCTTGATTATTTTTCTTACGTGATTCCATTCTTGGTCATCTTCATTTCCCCATTGTGAATCATAGGAAACAACAATAGTATATCGTTTTTGGAATAAATTGATTAACCACCACCAAAAGGCTTTGGTGTATTTAAGTATTATTTTTAAGTGCTTCACGTGCTTGTCTTCTCTTGAGGATACGTTCTACAAATTTTCTACCCTCTTTTGTTCGACCATCATATACTGATTTCTTTACTCGGTCCTTATGTTTTTTATGTTTATCTTTAGGCATCATATCTGATGGCATTGATACACCACCATGAGCTACAGCATTTGCGGCTGCATCTTCCCATTGTTGTTGATAATCTTTAAAACTTCTTCTCATCTAGTAATATCCTGATTTGATATATAAATCATTTGTCCTGTCGGAATATGTTTTACTTCATATATATTTATACCATTTATAACTTCATGTGGTATAAGAAAATCTTCTATTTTTATTTTAGTACGAGCCATAGCAATCATTTCTTTATTTTTATTATCTAAATGGTCGTTTATTAACATATATGTTCCAGGCATTAGTTCATCATCTCTCATAAACCAATTACTTTCATATATATCAACTGGGTCAAATTCATATCCTAAAGCTTCTTCAATTACTTCTTTAATTTTTTTATCCGACATTCCAGTATGTTCTTTAATAAGCAACATTGCAGCTGCATAAGAACCTACAGTTGATTTACCACCTGGTACTTTTCTTATTAATCTTTTAATATTAAAAACTATTCTATGAAATATTGTATAGTTTTCTTTTTGAATTTTTGTTCTTTCTTTTGCAGGTATTAATATTGAATAGTTCTTATCTATTACACCTTGTTTAAATGCACCAGTTTTTTCAACTGGCATAGTAAGTAAACGTAAGAATCTTACTGCGTATCCAAAATCTGCTAGTGCTGAAAATCCCATTATAGTTTTCTTAATACCTCTACAATATATGGGTCCATACCCACTTCTACTTTTTCTTCTTCAGGTAAATAATGTAAGTATACTAAGAACGGTTTTATATAATGCCAATGTTCTTCGTTGATTTTAAACCACATCATTTTATTGCATGGTTTAATTCCAAAAACATTATATAGAACTATTATATGATTTAGTATAAGCCTTTCCTGTAAATCACCTGTTAGCTCATACCGTTTTAATAATCTTTTAAGATACTTAAACCTATTTAAATCCTGTTTAAACTCTTCTACATCTAAACACTCTGGATTATTATAATAGTGTGCTGCAAAGAGTTTAAAATTTCTATGTGTCAATTCATCAAATACTTTCATCATATATTATATATACTCAAACAATATATGTTTAATATCGTATATTTGTATATTTGCCTGTTGTATCTAGAAAAAACTCGGTTGATTTGTTCAAGAATGTCACTTCCCATTTATCGTCAGAACTAATAAAACAATAATCTATTATACCTTTGTTCTTTCCTTCGATGACTTCCCATAACCAGCATGTCCAGCCTGGTTTAAATTTTTTATCTTCTTGACTTATTAAATTAAAAAAGTGATTCATCTTATCTAAAGAATTCCAATATTGTCCATATCTAAAGTCGTCAGCTTTCCAAATTGTATTATACTTCTTTTGTACATCTTTGTAATCACTACCAACGATATGTCTTTTATTAGCATTTTTCCCATAAGGAACTATTCCTACACCTAAGACCTTAACTTTTCCACCATAAACATCTTCATCTTTAATGCCATAATTTCTAGCTGAACGTCCAGCATGTATAACATTTACTTTTAAATTAGGCTTAAGTTTTGACATAGTCACTTTACCTTCAGATAAAATTCTTTGTTCTTCTCTAAATTCAAAATAATTCATTTTATTCTCCGTTAATTGCTTACGATTCTTCTTCCTTTGTTAGGGTTTTCTCCGCCGTAATTTGCTTGAAAGTCTGTTCTTGGGAAGTTAGCAAATGATTTTAATTTGCCTAACTCAATTACCATATCATCGAGATTAATATCCTTTTCTTCTTTACCACTTGGTAATTTTGGATTCTTACCAGAAAAGCCTGGATATATATTTATGCAAAAATCTCTATCGCCTTCACCTATCTTAAATTTTTGTTTCTTAGCAATATCCGCTGGTCCATTAAGAACTTCTTCTTCTTTATATCGCATTCCTTGTTTTTTAAGATGTTTTTCTACTATCTTTAATCCCTTTCTAATATCGTTCCAAACTTGTGGTGTATCATTATCAGGATGCATTGATTGCACATTCATTTTAAAATAACCTTCAAATCCAACGATATGATAATAATCAAATGGTGGCTTAGGTAATTTAAACTTTTCTTGTATATCTACAATCTTTTTAAATTGAAAATAATCCATTAGTCTGCCTCGTTATCGCTTTTATAATTTTTATCTACGTAATTAAAGAATTCTTTCTTCTTCTCACCATCTAATTCAGCCGGTGATTTAACTCCAAATTTCTTAAGAGCTTTATCAAAAAAAGCTTGATATTTTTTTTGCTTCTCAGATTCTTCTCTCTCAATAGCTTTTTCTTCTTTATCAGCTTCGTCATGGTTATCTTTAGCTTCGAATAACTCAGGGAATACATCTTCAATATCACCATCATCCATACCATACATCTCTGGGTCTTGTAAGAATGCTAATACATTTTTCTTTTCCCCTTTAAGGTCAGCTGTTTGGTTTGATGTAGGTTTAATATCTACTTTATATTTTCTCTTAGCGTCAGCTCTGAGTTTATTGTCGCCGATAAAATCTATATCTAGAGCAGTTTTACCTCGACCTGGTTTCTTTTTTAAGCGTTCGTTTATTACCGCCTCATCTATTTGAACTTCAACTTCTTCTTTAGCTACAGTGCCATCTGGTCTTTCACCTGATTTTTTAACACCATGTCTTTTCTTAAAGTTTAGTTCGCCTTCTTTAGAACCTGTTTGACCGGTAGGTACTTTTGGTTCTTCTACTTCTGCTACTACTATATTTAATTTGGTTTCTTGATTAGCAACTACGTATTTATTAGCTGCTTCTTTATTAGGAAAGCCTTTTACAACTTTACCGTCTTCATCAACCACGTTAAATTTAACTGGAGCAGGTTTTCCTTCCATAACATTCTTAACAGAATTTGCTATGTCCAGAGTTATGTCGTCATTAAAATTCATTTTTATTTCTCCTAAAAATTAGCGTTGTGGACTATAAATTCCCACGTTATGGCTGATATTAACCCAACCACTATAACCCAAACAATTTTATTTATTAGGTTAACTGTTGAACTGTTTTGGGTGACCATGTTCTCAACCTTGTCTATTCTATTTATAAGATTTTGTATTTGTTCAGACTGCTGTTTGCTGAATGCTGTAAGAGTATGTATCTTTTCTTCAGCTCTCGCAAGAGCTATAACTGCATCTGCTAAGTTATCTAACTTTTCTTCAATACGGTCCAACCTTTGGGCTTGTACTGTATATACTTGTTTCATTTCTCTATCGTCTGGCATTTTACAATCCTACATTTTAGAATATTATAACCTTTTATTAATCTATGGTATTCACCTTCCGGTATATCGAACACCATCCCCTTTTTTAAATGATAAGGCATACAATTTTCATATTGAAATTGCCATCCCTCACCTTCCAAAACTTCTATTTCTCTATCTTCCATATCACGATGCCAAACATATTCAGCATCATCCCGAGTCGGGTCAAACTCTCTTATATCGCCGTCTTCCCAGTACGGCTTACCAAAAGTAATTTCCACCACCCTTTAATCCTAATTCTTTTGCGTATTGTGGTAATCTACAGCTCCAGTATCCAGCTTTTGTTTTATCTTTCTTCATATCACAATTATGACGTGAAGCAAAATTCCTTGCTGCATCTCTATCACCGATATCTGATTTTAATCCACCCTTAACATCACCAAATTCTATTTTGATAACATTACCTGTATCTGGTTTCTTTACATATACCACATACTTTTTATCTCCACCACTACGACTTGGTTTATTTAATTCAACTTCTCTACCTTGATATTTAGCTTCAACCATAGGTTGTTCTAAAGGAACCCATGCACCTTCAAATAATCCAAATCTTTCGTCTGAAAATTTAGCCACCGAACTCATGACCTGCAACCCTCTTCATTTGTTTAGTATATTCTTGATAACTTGGTTTAGTTTTATATAACTTAATTGAAATCTCATTTCTTTCTTTACCTTTGATTCTCCAATTATAACCTTTTTCTTTATGTTCTGGTTTAGTTGTTTTTACAACTCTTCTCTTATATCCAGCTTCCCATGATTCACCTTTGTTAGGTCCATCACCTTCTTCAACTGATTCTTTGAAAGGTACTCTCTTAATTTGCTTAGGTGCTATGTCTTGACCTTCATCTTCTTTACTAAAATCTCTTACTTTATCACTAGCCTTTAATACTTTATCCATGTATTCTTTAGCATCATTCATTGCATATTTTTTCAATTCGGCTGTTGACATGGTACCAGTTGAATCTACCATATATACTTGAAAGGTATCATCTGGGTTAACATTTCTAGCATCCCCTACTTGTTTATGCCCAGCTTGTGCTAATACATATTTACCATCTGTATAATAAATGTAATCTTCATGATAACCATCAACTACACCATGAACTACAACTGGTTTTCCAACCTGGTGAAACTTCATAGGATTGCCACCTAATGTTTTACGTACACTTTGTGATTTCATTAGCTTATCACCAATAGCACTTTCATTTACATCCACTGATTCAATTGGTACACAGTTAGGAACTCTTTTACCATTTTTCATTTTGGTTCCAACTTGTTTATACCCTGTCCAACATGGACCTTTTTCTAAAATATATTCTCTAAAATTTTTCATTTCTTTAATACCCACAAATAACTTTTACCCTTTGTTTGAGCCTTCTTAGTTATACCATATCCAGCCATGGCTGCTAGTGTTTGCATTTTAGGCCAAGACTTTTCAAATCTTTTTTTAAGTTTTTCTCTAGATATATCATCTTTTATTTTAGTAAGAATAGTATCTAATATGTTTAAATCACTAGCTACTAGTTTCTCATCAACCTGTGTAGATTCTCTAAACTCTTTAAATGTTTTCATTATACTCTTAGTTTACCTATATTGTTCTTAAAAAACTGTTGTAATTTTTTAAAATCATTCTTTTTCATAAGAATATCACCGTCACTAATATTCACCGACAACCTAGGATTCCACTCTAAACGCATCATACCATTTTTGAGTTCTACCACTTTGTAGTCTGTATCAGAAGCTAGGGTTTTATTTTCAACCTGTGCAGATTCTCTAAACTCTTTAAATGTTTTCATTTTTATTTAAATGTTGCTACTTTATGTTTCTTTAAGAAATCTTTGTATTTTTTACTTGCAGCTTTAAAAAGTTTACCTCTTCTCTCGTATTCTTTTCTTTGAGAACTTCCTTCTTTACCCATAGGTACAAACACGCCATCCCATGTTCTATCATAGTCTTTTTTCAAATCTAAGATTTGTTGTTGAATCTTATCGGGAAGTTTTCGTGCTTTTTCTATATCAACCATTCCTTCATCAAGTATAGAATTAGTCACACTTTCTTTTACATCTTCATACATAGGTGCTAAAGCTTCAACTACTTTACCTATTATAAAAGGGTCTATAGAAGCAATCATATCAGCTTCTGCTCTTTTTAAATTTTTAATACCCTTGATTTTATTATAGATATTTGTATATCTAACTTCATTCACAACTTGTGTGTATGCTTGTTTCCATGTTTTATATGTCATTTTATCTCCTATTTTAGTGGCTTAGCATCTTTCATTGCTCTCATGGCTTCATTTTTAAGTAAGCCATAAGTTAATGTTAACCATCTTATTAAAGCTGGTTTAGTGCCTGCTATTGTCATTTCATATTTTCTTTTATTCCAATCATGTACAAAGACACCTTCATTTTCCCACTCATCTGCTCCTTGGTCATTTGGATTTCCATGTTCCCAATCTATTGTAAGCATAAAAGCTCTAGCTTTATCTAATTTAAACTCTTTTAAATGTTCTTTAAAGGTTAACATTATTCGTATCCTCTTCCTTTTACGAAATCTTCTAGGTTATCTTCTAACCATTCAAGCCATAAGTCTGGATCGTCATGTGGTATTTCTTCTGGATAATTATCCATAACATATAGTATTAAATCTTCTTCGGCTTTATCAGATAATTCGAAACTATTTGATGAAGGACTTATAACTTTTCTCAATTCCCTACCATGCTTACGCATTATATCTCGTCTTTTCATCGTACGAACTTCTTTAAAAGTTTTCTTACCTTCAAATGTTTTCTTACCTTCAAATCTAGGTGCTTTCATTCTTTTACCTACCATAATACCAGCTTTAGTCCTTATATGTTTTTCAATAATTTTTGATTCACTAATTTTTCCGTACATATGTTGTGCAGAGCTCCATATTTCTTCTCTTGTCATAGTATCACCAAAGCCTAACCTTCTTGGGAATTTAACAGCTTTTCTATCACCAACCTTTTGGCCTTCTAAGTATCTACCTACTGCTACAAACATTTCATCTGGTCCTACTTCTTTAGCTGGGCTTAGTGAATCGATTCCATTTTTCTTTATATCTTTCATAAAGTCGTTCAGCATTTCATTATACTTCATATTTTCTTTTTCATTCTTAGAAATAAATGCAAAGTAATAATCGCCATCTCTGACAGGATAGCTTAAAGCTATCCAAGCCTTTGGCCTTGCTGAATTACCTGGGTGGTAATCATTTAATTTCATCTCTGCTCTTGCTTTATCTAAATCACCATAAAAAGCTTTTTGTTTTTCTATACTACCAAATGATTTAAATTCTTTATCTACATCTTTATCATTAAATCTTCTAGAATAAGCTTCATAAAGAACTGATTCTTTCATAGCAATTGACATTTGAGATTTAAATTCTTGCATCTTCTTAGCATCACCTACTATTTTTAGATGATTCTCATCTCTTGTTATCTCAACACCAACATCTTTTGCTATTTTAGATAGTTTATTAAATGTAGTTGAACTAGTATCAGATACTTTTAACTCAGATGTATCAGCTTCAGGTAATTTCTTTTTATTTTTTACTGTAGTATGACCATATTCTTTAATCTTATTTCTAAAATCAGATAATTTCATTTTATATTCTAATTCTTTTAGTTTAAGATTTACTTTATCAAGTTTTCCTTCGGTGACTGATTCATTTGTTCCATAATATCCTGCATCCTGTATTCTAGTTAATACACCTTCTTTACGAGATACTGAAACATGATTTCTCATACCAAATTCATCAATTGCTGTTAACATAGCATTTAAACCTTTATCAATATTTAGTTTTCCGCCATAGTTGCTAATTGAAATTTCATGTGATTGTGCTAATACTTTACCACCAAATGCTTTAGCAGCTTTTTTCATATCTCCAAATAATTCTTTTGCTTCAGCTTTTGTAAGTGGACCACTTCTAATCATATTAGTAATATTACCACCTGGTTTTACACTATTAATTAAATTTAACCAATCAGTTCTATTCTTATCTCTAGCTCTTCCATCAGGTACTCTAATTGCTATTGAATTACAATCATCTCTTAATTCGAATTCATTATCCTTTATATCTTGATATAAATCTGAAGTTTCAATAGTTGAATGACTAGAAAGTCCTTTACCAAATTGATTAGAATTTTGTCTTTGTGGTCGATAAGTTAATTTAACTTTTTTACCAGTCATTCCATTGACACCTTCATTAACTGATTCCAATGCTTTAATTGCAGCCAATGCATCTTTCTTAGCCATCTTGAGTTCTCTATCTTTCATCTTCTCAACAGCTTTCTTAATCATTAAAAGTCTTTTCTTCTTATCAGCTGCTGATAGTCTTTCATTTACTGATTCATTCGCAAATCTTAAAGCAGCTTTAACAGCTGGATGATCGCCTAAACCTCTTTCTATCTTCTCTATTTTCTTATAGGCTCCAGTCATATTACCACCCATATCTAGAGCAATAGCTATAGCCATTTGAAGCCTCATCTTTGGAGAAGTTGGTTTTAAAACTTTACCATCCCTTGTAGTATACTCCTTGAGCCTTTGTAATCTCTTTTGTCTAATTTCTTTAAATTTCATTTTTACCCTCTTACTTTTGCGGCTAAGTCTTTATCGGCTTTACCCCATGTTCCTGATGATTTTGTTACGAAAGAATTAACTCTTGCTAATCCCCATTGTGTTGGATTGGTTCCAGGTCTATGTCCTGTTTTCCATGCCGCAACACCTCTATTAAAAACTTGTTTTAGTATACCTAATGGCATACCACTTTTATCCGCTTTCTTCTTTAAGGCTGCGTCGGACCCACCTTCTTTTACCATGAAATCTTCAAAAGTTATATGGTCAGCAAATTCGCCGAACATAGCTTTAAATTTCTTAGTATGTTTGGATGGTTTAGTCTTTGCAGTTTTATCACCAGGTGCTGGCTTATATGCTGCTGGATTATCATCATCCATCTTTGTTTGTTTATTAAATTGTGCTTGTCTTTTATCTTGTGTAGATTTACCTAAACCTTTGTGATAAGCTTTATTTCTCTTTTGAGGTTTTTTATCTTCAGTTTTAGGCTTTACTACTTGAGAGAATGGTGTATCTTTTAGATATCTATTCAGTGCTTTGCTTGTTCCGAAGTCTCCTGCTCCATGCTCCTCTACGAGTTCTACGGATTCGAGCCAATATCTTTTTCTTATGTCGTTGCTTTCCACCATTACGTAATTCGAACCGCATACTATGATTCTCCCTTTGTGATTATTTTCTTTAATACGAACTAGGTCGCCGACTTTAAAGAGACTTCCTTCGATATACTCTTCACGAGTTTCTGATACTGGAGGTAATTCAATATGTTGCCTAAAAGAACGTGATTCATTTAATCCCATTCCTTTTCTTACTGCGTTGAATAGACCGGAAGAATCCTTAAAGCCGGACGGTAAACCTTTTGCAAAATTTGCAAGGTCATTTTGTTGAGCGAAAGCTCTTAGTTTTGAAGCGGACATTCCAGCTGCACCTTCTGCATCTGGGTCCCTTTCACCTGCGGATACTACTGTTATGGATTGAAAGTTATAGAAACCATGTCTACCTTTTTCACCATTGTACTTATTTAGTAAGGCGTCAAATTCAACAACTCTATCTGAACCAACAACCATATTAATATTTACAAACCCTTGGTCATATAATTTAACAACTATATCAAATACTGTTCTTACATCCATATCTCCCATGACCGCACGCGCGTGCCTAGGAAACATTTTTCTTAAATATTTAATTTTATCTTTTGGTGAAAGTGGATTCTTTTTAGAATCTTCTGTTTTTGATGTATATATTCTATAAGCACCAGAACGTGCTTGTTTTTTTACAGCGTCAAATAGTTTTTCGTGACCAGTTGTTGGAGGATTATACCTCCCAAATGTAAATGTGACTTCTTTAGTTGATTCAGTTAAATAGTCACTAAATGATTTAATCGTCATTAGTATCCTCGGTATCCCATTAGCCTGGGTTATCCCAGCCTTTTATAATATTTGGCGAAAAGTTATTTGTAGAAAATTCTAATCTATCAACTAACTTTACCGCACCACCTTCCGTACGGTCTATAGCTACAAAGCCCTCAGGGCCGGTGACTTTAAACCCGGATTTAGTTTTAACAAACGTACCAATTTTTGATAACGTCTTTAGTTTATTTATAATAATTAGTTTTGCATCTGTGACTAAAGTGTGTAAAATAAACACTTGTGTAAGTATATCTAAATTTTTATTTGAGAAAAATTCTAATAGTTTATCCCTTTCATCTTCTTGTCTGCCTTTACCTGCTGGAGTTTTAAGTTTATCTATTTTCTTTTTATATCTTTCATTTACAAATTTAATTAAACCCCTTGCATGTTTAGCAGGGTCTCCAATTCTTTCACCTTTACGAACTACAGTATTGTTGTATATGTTTACTACTAAATTAAGTTCTTTATTATTTTCTAATTCTTTTAATACAGGAGCTTCTACTTTTCTAAATACTACTCCAGCTTGTGATAATTTGGATGTCACCTCAGCAGTTTCGGCTGCACTCATTACTGCTTTTCCTGATATATCTGGATAGGTTGCATCTACCATCCAAACATTTTTATTTTTTCTTAATCCTGTTGCTATTGATTTACCAAAGGATGCTTTCATATTCTCAAACTTTGTTCCAGTATATATTGTATGCCATACTATTCCTATCTTAGCTTTTGCTATTGTTTTTGCTAATGGCGTACCAAATGGAATAGCATAAACGATAGTATTAGGATGGAAAGTAATATGTCTAACTCCATTTATTTTCTCCGCTTTTAAATCGCTTGCCTCAAACATAAAGTCACCTTGTATAACACCTCTTATACCAACATCCTTTAAGTTATCAAAAGCTAATTTTAATTTTTTATTTAAATCACCTGATGTATCATCATCTATATCTGAATGATTTTTATATACCTTAGGATTTTTTGCAAATATACCTTTTTTAGCTACAAAAAATTGACCATCACTTGGGTCAATACCTGCAAAAACAGCGGGGGCTCCGTCCCATTTGACAGAAATGTCCACAGGTGAACTTGCATTTCCGCTCAACATATCCCTCAATGACCTTAGCGTTAGGATAGCCTGGCGAGCCCCCTTAACTCCACCGTCCAAGATTAAATCCTCAATATGTGTCATATGAGTATTCTTGGCTTCGGTTATATAGTTATGATTTTTAAAACTTATCATAGTTCATAAAGTCCATAAGTTTATGTGCTAATTCAATACCTGCATCGTAATCTGATGGGTAATGTAAACCAGCTATTACTCTTCCGTATCCACAAATTTTAGCACCTCTAATTAATTCATTCTTATGCTCAGGATATTTTTTGCTATAATGTAATGCAACAACCATAGGCTGCATAGCATGTCCTGATGGATAAGCAGGTGTTTTTGCTGTTCCGGTTTTGAATCTATTTAATGTCTTATTATATAAATCTGCTACTTGATAAGGTCTTGGTCTATTAAAGTTATTTTTAAAATGACGAATAATTGGCGAACATTGTTCTTCAATATATTCTATTACATCCTCATCATAATCTAAACTATTCTTATTTAAATGTTCTTTTATATAATATGACGCATCCTTATCGCAATTTTCATAATCTTTTTTCTGTTGGTCTGAAGCTCCTTCAACTGCTGCAATCACTGCATCAATTTCTCTATCTTCTCTTGGAGGTGATGGTAATATAATTCTTTGCCAGCCATCTTTCCATATTTCCATATCATCATAATCAGGTTCTTTTAAATCATCTTGGTCTCTAAATATTAAATGTTTTAAAGCACTGTCTGGTCTATCATCTAGTCTTGCTTCTCTTATAAATCCAGTAAAGTTTTTCATGAACGGTAAAACTCTTTATCGATATCAAATAAATCGCCCCAGCCATTTCTTTTCATATCATTAATATACCATTTACCATCTTCTCCTTTTAAAAAGCATGATGAGTTTTTAATATCTGATGAACCTCTTATTGATAATCCAGCTTTGATTTTCTTTGACATTTCACCAGCAGTTTTAGTACCAGCAAGTATTTGTTGTATCATATCTGGTTTCTTAGGTACATCACCACCATAGAATACGTTAGCTGCACCTTCACCATCATTAAACTTAACACCACCTGATATTACTTCTCTCATTTGAGCAGCATTTAATGCAGGTGCAAAGTTCCATTTCTTAGCAATGAATGGACATAATGAATGTGTATTAGTTTTAGTACCACCAATCTTTCCTGTATCTCTTAATTCTTTTAATGCTTCATTTAATAATTTAGAGGCATAAGGTTTATTGTAGATTTGTAGAAATCTTTCAGGCAACATCCAATTTTCGAAGTAAGTAGCATTTTCAGATTTTAAACTATACTTCAATACATCTCCAAGGGTTGGTATTTTTTTATCTAATACAACAGTGACATCTGTTTTTGGATTACCCGGACCTCTCCAATTTGGTGCTCTTAATTCTACAATCCGATATTCTTTTCCTTTATAATCAAATTGCCAATTATCACCTGAGCCTTTTATCCATGCTTCAGTAAATTGACCTTCATGGCCATGGCCAGCTTTAAAGTTTGTAAATACGTTTGGATTAATTTTATCGTCTAGGTCAACCTGCATAGGTTCAACATTTTTACCAGATGGTTTGAGTATTTTATTTAATTTTATTAAGAAATCTTGTCCTTTATATCTACGGTATTTTGAATCTGATAAATTAACTCGAATTGCCTTAGCACCTCTTCCAACTATTTTTATATCTTTTTCTTCCCTATCTATAATCTCTAGTTTAGTTCCCTTTTTCAAGGTTTCATCCATAGGTGTGCCATCCATCTGATATAACTCAGCATCTTTTTCTAATTCAAAGATTTTATTTTTTGGTGATAGCGTTACGTACTGTTTAAAAGCGCCTAGACTTCCGGAATATTTGGTTGTTCTACCTAGTAGACTTGCTTCGTAAATATATGATTTGAATGATATCATTGTACACAGTTCCCATATAAATTAAATTAATATAAAACTATTTATACAAGTTTATTCGTCAAGAAAGAATGGATTTGGTTTTATATTACCTTTATTATCATAACAAATGATTTTGGCTTCATGTAATTTATCGATACACGCGGACGTACCCGCACGTATACCTAAGTTATATGCATTCCATGCTGCACCACCAATGAGAATTACTAAACATATTAATTGAAGGAAAAAGTATTCCATTAGTCTAATAATAACCTTTGCATTGTAGTAGTATAACCTTTATCTTGCATTCCTAATTGAAATTTTAAAGCTTCTTGTAATTCAGAAAACATATATTCAGCTTTTAGCTCATCGTTTTCATCATAGGCTATTACTTTAAAGGCTTTGGTTTTTTCTTTAGCTTTGTTCGTAGATATAAACATCCATTTTCTCCGCTTTGCTTAATGGTATAGACCTATCATAAGCTCTAGGATGCCTTCCTTCAGCCCTTGCGACTGATGCTCTTGGTCCTCTACCTTGACATTTAACTCTGTATCTAGGAAACTTTGAATTTAATTTATTTCTATAAGAACTTTCTTCAGCTCTTTTAGCTTCCTTATTAATAATCTTAACTGCTTTTCTAATTGTTTCCAACTCAAGCATATCACCAGCACTTTTAACGTGGGCTGTCATCACGTAATTTTGAGAACCTCTCATACTAACTCCTTAATTTCATTTAATTTATCTTCAACATCAACCCATTCCAAATAACCAATTACGTCATTTGTTATAGGTGTTGTATAATCTAATTCACCGTTTTCATCTAAAACAGCTAATTCCCATAAACCCTTTTCATTACCATAAGAACCTGCGTGTCTTACAACACTGGCTCCCATTTCATTTTCAAATTTATAGATATATTGAACACCATCGTTAAAATCTTTGGATTCAATTTTATATTTATCGAACCTATCTATTTCAATAGGTTCACCTTTTCCAAAAATATCTGGCATAAACTTTTTCATTATTGAGACATTTCCTCAAATCTTTGGAAGACTAATTTATCTCTTAATCTATCCATATCACAAAATGCTAAGAACTCATCATGTGAATCAGCAATTGGTGTAATACCTAATTCTTTCACAACTTGCATTGTAGATAATTCATTAACCTCTTCAGCAATGCTTTCCAAGATTTGTGTATTTACTTCGTTTGACATATAAACTCCTTATTTAATTTTTTATATAGGTATATTATAACACGTATTTTCGCATTTGTAAACGGTTTTTTGAAAAAAAAGTGAATTATTTTTTAGGAGGTAATTGCACGTATGATGATATAACGTACTTAGGTGATGATATAGGCATTACACCTCTATGTGGATATAAGAAATTTGGTGGGAAACAAACTACTGAACCTCTCTTAGCAGGATTTTTTATTATATCTTCTCCAATACTAAACTCAGTTTCACCACCTTCTTCAACATCATTTAAATACCAAAACATTACTAATAATCTTTTTCCAGTTTCAGCTGTTGCTGAATCTATATGCCAATTAAAGTATCCTTCGTTTGGTTCATATTTCTTTATCCTTGGTGCTTCATAAGCTAAATCCTCTGGCCAAAAAGCTCTAGTATAATCTCTATATGATTCAGCTAAATTTTTAGCTTTCATTAAAAAGAGTTCTCTAAAGGATTCGAATGGTTTGGCTTTGAATATATTAATCTCACGAAATTTCATGAGGTTATTATTTCTTTCTTGGATATGATTAGGACTTTTATTATATGTATCAATTAATATTTCACATGCCGTTTCATCTAAAACGTTATCAAATACCACAATATAATCATCTAAATTTTTCATAATTTCTTAAAGAAATGCAGGGCTTTTACACCCCGCACTACTATCATTATATAGTTTTATGTTAAACTTCTGATTTAACTAAGGTGTAAACACCATACGCAAGAGCTAACCAAGCACCCCACCATACTAAATCTCCTAAAAGAAGTAGTGATAGTGAAATTGCAACGATAACTGCTCCGTCCCAGGATGTCCTTTCGGCAAATCTGGCTAGTATCCAATCCTTAACTGAACTAAGCATGTTCATACATTTTCTCCTATATTTTAAAGTTGGCAAATGTGTCGGGATTCTCACGTTCACCAAACTTATTTATTGGTTTGTCCGGAGTCATATCATTCATAATATCTGACTGCGCGGACTCCTCCACATCATATAATTTCATGCGGGAACGATCGATACCAATCACGAATCTTCGATATTTGGTTGGATCGTTATAACGATTTTTCAATTGCTTTACCATTAATTGACCTAGCTCATCAAGTTCCTCTGTTGATATAAGAGCAAACATTAAATCAGCTGTCGCTGGTAAACCAAATGATTCAGATGTATCTTCAAGTCCAAGGTCTGTATTACTATATCCCGCCCTTGTTGTCTGCGTAGCAGAAACTATCGGTACATTGAATTCTACTGCCAAGCCTCTTAATTCTTCGGCTATGGCTTTGATATAACTATAAGTATTTATACTTCCTCCCAACCCGCGCATACGGCTTGATGAACAAATATTTAAATAATCTATATAGACCATATCAGGTTTAAAGTTTTTCTTTAATTTTAATTCGTTGAGTAAAGCTCTAAAATGTCCAGTATGTGCTGAGCCAGTTGGATACTCTTTTACAATAAGTTTTCCAATAGCACCTTTTGCAATCTTTCCAATCTTTTCTGCAAATACATTTTGTGGTAATGAACTAAGTTGCTCTATTGGAAGATTCATTAAGTTTGCATCTATCCTTTCAGCAATTCTTTCCTCAGCCATTTCCATTGTAATATATAAAACATTCTTACCTTGTTCCAAGGCAGCTGCTGCACAATGACACATGAATAATGATTTACCAACACCAGTACCAGCTAAAGCTATGTTTAATGTTTTATTTGGTAAACCACCTTTTGTTATTTTATTAAAGTAATCCAAATCAAAAGGTATTCTATCTTCTTTATAATTATAAAAATCATATCTTTCATCACTATCATCGATATAGTCATGACCTATTTGTTGGTCAAAGGAAACACCAAGTGCGTTTGAAAGTATTTCAGGTATAGCACCTTCACTTTTCTCTTGATTTTTTCCATCAATAATTTGTATTGATTCCATGATTGCATTGTATACTGCTTTCTCTTTACACCAGGTTTCTGCTTCACCTATAAGATACTCAGTATCAATTTCAGTTTTTTCTCGGATTTCATTAATTAATTGAGCACTATTATTTAGTACATCTTCTGGAGCATTGACTTTTCTCAACTCCATATCTAGAACTTTAGCTGTTGGTAAACGATTATGTTTACTTACGAATTTTACAATTAAATCAAAAACATTTCTATGCGAACCTTCAAAATAGTCAGGTTGCAAATAAGGTATGACTCTCCTACAAAACTCTTCGTTATTGAGTAGGTGATTCAGTATTTGTGTTGGTATCTGATTCTCCAATTCCTATCCTCGCTAAATTATTTTCCTTTCCCCACTCTAGGGAATCCATTATTATATATCTCAGTACATCGCCTAAGTAATTTTTAAATGCTTCATCAGCATTAAGTTCATCTATAGTAAAATCAGCTGGGTCCATAATAGTAAAATTAAATGATAGCTTTGCTAAATCATTTTCTACTTCTTCCTCGATTCCAACTGTACCATATATAACTGTGACATCTTTCCATTCACCCTTTTTAAACTTTACACCAGTCATTGGATGACTTGGATTTTCTACAAAGGTGTAGTGAGATTCATCTATGGTATACATTACTCTCCCTCGACTTCTATATCAAGGTCAACTTCTAATAAAGGTTTGTGTCCTATTGAATAATAAGTTTTTACAAACTCTTTGAAATCAGTATCTTTAAAGATTGGTTCCCAAAAAGCTTTTGTTAAAGTTTGCTTTTCTCTTACCTTTCCTTCTTCAATTTCTCCAGTTTCTTTATTAACTCTTGCATACCAACCTACATTTGGTTTAGTGACATAACCACCAGCCAATGCAACTTGTAGTAATCCTGAGTAAGGTTCTATTCCACCTTCCCATGATACACCTACTGGTATTTTAGATTTCTCTTTTACAAACCTTGATTTTTCTACATTGATTACAAAGTTATAACCAGCTACTTCAGTACCAGCTTTTACTTGTTGCCTTCCAATAATCCATATATTGTCAGCTGAATAATAAATACCTGTACCACCACCTACAACATTCTTTGGAAATAATCCAATTTCTTTATAGGTATGATTAACAGCAAGTAAAGGGACGTTCTTCATCGTTAAATAAGGAGTGACCATTCTGAACAATCCCTTTAATGCCTTCGCTCTTGACATATCCGCGACAGATTTTTCGTTGAGCGCATCTTCTAATTCTTTTTTACTTGCTAAATTACCAATTGAATCAATAACAATTACTACCTTGTCATCTCTATCGATTGCTTCTAATTGATTTACTAAATCAAACTTAAGTTGTTCTACATCAGTAATTGGAGTATGTAATACTCTTGATGTATCAATTCCAAATGATTCAAAATAATTTTGTGGTGAACCAAACTCAGAATCATAAAATAACATAACTGCATCTTCATACTCATTTAAATATGCTGCACCCATTAAGAGAGCAAATGATGTTTTAAAATGTTTTGATGGACCAGCTAATACTGTAAGTCCGCTTGTCATACCACCATCCATATCACCTGATAAAGCTACGTTTACCATTGGTACAGTTGTTGATATTACATCTTTATCTTTGAATAGCATGGAATCCGATAGGATATCCGTAGTTTTAATTTTACTATTCTTTTTTAATTTGTCCATTACTCCCATATTAATACCTCCTCTCTGGTCTAAGTTGCATGGTTTTTTCTTTTTTTCTCCAGCGTGCTATGGCTTCTTTCCTTTTACGCTGTTTAGCTTGAGCGGGTTTTTCGTAAAATTCTCTCTTACGAACTTCCTGGACTATTCCAGCTCGCTCACATTGCTTTTTAAATTTTCTTAAAGCTACATCGAAAGGCATAGCTTTTGGTGGACGCTTATCTCTTGGATTACGTTTTCTTGGTCTTAAATCGACACTTGGCATATTTCACTCCTATTGTTAAACATTATAATGTATATTATATCATAAAATCAGTCAATTGTAAACTGTTTTTTTCATATTTGTACTCTTTTTTCTTGTTATCTATTAATAGGAAAGGTGTGTCAATCAAATCCACTCTGTTGTCAAAATAATCTAATAGGTTTTGCACCATATCTTCTGCTGTTCTTACAGGCACGTTTTGACATATATGATTAATACTACTATTTATTAAATTAAAATCTTCAGGTAGATGCATTATCCTCATTGATTCTCTAACTGTTAAATATCTATCTTCGTATGGATGACAAGTTTGAACTGGTAAATGACCTACAAAAGCTCCAATATAATTCTTAGCCCATGTAGTTGTTCTTCTCATTACATTACCACCAGCTTTTATTTTAGTATTCATTCTATCAATAATTCCATAGTGTCTTGGATGTCCTTGTTCTTTTAACCATGGTAAAAGTTTATCGTATGAATCAAACTCCTCTATATAATCAAAACAATTATTCGAATGTTCTAACGTATCGTAAAATTCTCTATGAGTTATACCACCATGTAGCTCTTCTAATATGTACCTGTAAAAAGGTAAATCAGATGGTGTATGTTGATTTGGTATATAATTCATTGGATCGTCATCTCTACGAGGCCCAGAGGTGATAACTGATTCAATTCTTTCGTTAGGATAACGGTTTACATAAGGTAAAAGTGGTGCCTTATCGCCTTTAAAAAAGAAATAAAAGGTTCTATCTCTGATTTGAGAATACCCTTGTACTAAGGATTTAGTCTTTAATAGTACAAAGGTATACCCATACTTTTCCCCTATCTTACGTAGCTTCTCTACTACAGGCTTACCGGTTTTTTGTGCTAACCTCGGAGCGTTCTCTCCCCAAAATACTTTTGGCTCTATTTTATCTAATACGAAATGTGCAGTTTCATACATCCAATTATTTACTTCTCTATCTGCTGATGAGTGTGGTGATAATGTTGAAAGACCAGCACAAGGACATACAGTATTTACCATATCTACTTTCTTTGGTTTATGATTTTTCTTTTCATCCAAATGTACATAATCACCTTGCCAACCTTTACCTCTTATATAGTTTATAAAATGAGAATCATTAGGTTCAAAATCTGAATATGATAAAACTTCTTCTGGCATTTGACCATCGAGCTTATTCATTATTGCTATACTTTCACCACCTACAAGTGGTACGATACTACTGTATTTCATCAATCACCTTTGTTATCATTCTTCCTTGTCTTTCTGCATCATCATAGTGTAGAGGTATACAGGTTGCAAGTAATAGTAAACCACCCATAAGTATTTCATTCTTAGGCAATTCATATTCATCTAATTTTCTTTCAAATAAATCTTTAACATATTCATTTTGTGGAACATCAGCAACAATAGCATTATATCCATAATAACAATCATGAGCTAACTTAGCCCAATCATAAATATTATCACCCATTTTTCCATGCCAAGTTCCATACTCTCCTCTTGGGTCAAGGAGTTTAAATTGGTCTGTTTGTTGGTTATATAAAATATTTGCTAAATGTAAATCACCATGCATTCCATTTATTGGTGAAGTATATCTATATATGTGTTCTGCCATTTGATGTAATTCAGCTATCTTCCAAGCTTCCACAACATTGTAAAATTCATGACTTAATCTTTCTGTAGTTTTACCAACCCACATTGCTTTTGCATTCTCACTAAAACTATCAATTAAACTTTCATCTTCTATAGGATTATTAAAATAATTAATTTTAATTTTAAATATTCTATCCATGATATAATCCCAATGTGTCTCAGGCATATTTTCATATAACATTAAATCACTAAGTAATGTACCACTTTCATATGACATTATTAATTGAGTTGGATGGTCTAATATTCTTGGTACAAACATTGATTGCTCATCGCTTAAACACTTATACCAATATGCTTCATTCTTTAAAGTTTTTCTAGAATGTTTATCATGATAATCTGGTAATTTTGTAATTGTTCCAAGCTCAGGATTAAACTTCAAATTATTAAATGCTCTTGCCTTAGTATTAAGTAGTGATGCACAGGTTTTGTAGTATGTTGGCAGATCACCTATGTCATACCATTCTTTAGTAATATATTGGCTAAAATTTCCATAGAGTTCTAGTGCACCTGATATATCGTAGGCCCTACTTTCTGTGAAAGCTTGCTTAGCTCTTAAACCTTCCTTAAATGAATATAGACCAACTAAAGCATTTGCATTTGGAATTGGTTTATCTGGTTTATTATAATAATTATTACCATCCCACATACACCAAGCTGATTGATTCTTAACTTCTTTAGTCAATAAAAAGTTTTCTCCAAGTGGCATATTCTTTTCTAATATAATAGCATCACCTAACCAAACCACAACTGGTTTCAAAGGATTTTTTAATGCATTCATACCAATAGATATAGCATCCCTTGGACCATCAAAAGATGGTTGATTAGCAAACCTTACCTTGGGATGTCTTACAGCACAGTATTCTCTGATATCAGAATATTTTCCATCCACAACAACTATTTCGTCAACGCTGCCATTGACTGCCTCTATTATATAATCTAGGCAAGGTTTACCATTTACACGTACCATAACCTTCGACGTGCCAGAAGATAGAGGTCTTAGTCTTGTTGCTGCACCAGCAGCAGGTATAACTAAATTGAATCCATTTTGTTTGTCCATTTAATAAATTCCTCCAAGTTCATTGCTTTATCATCTACGTAATATGTAGACGAATAGGGTTTACCCCATTGTAATTCATCGTAAGGTACATCATGTTCGTCCAACCATTCAGTTGTGATGTCACCTACATCATCTATTATCTTTTGAATATCACCATCAAATGTTAGCATTCTTCTGGCTGTAAGCAATATTATATAATAGCCTTGATTGTGTAATGTTCTCATTCCATGTATTACCTTTTTATTGGGTAATGCATTTCCATATTTGTGTTTTGCATCTTTATAATTATGATTGGTATGACAAATAGTATCATCAATATCAATCACTATGCTAGGTTTAGGTTTATCCAAAAAATTCCTCCAAACTGTTTGTATTTAAATCTTGTATTTTTGTATGTACAATTCTTTTCTTCTTTTCAAAATAACTTAATTGTTGTTCAATTACTTCTTTAGCACCAAATGCTGGAATATTGTTATTTAAAATATTGTTAAAAGTATCTATAGCGTTCGTACCAAAGCATTTTTCAATCAATTGAGTCACTGACATTTTATCTGTTTGCTTTCCTACGGACTCAATATGTTTTAACATAGGTGGTATTACATTAGATGCATCAGCTTCCTGTCTGAGAAACTGAATACCATTATCCAAATAATCATTATACATTGTTTCATTATTTGATAATTCATGTATTTTATCTTTTGTCTCATTTAAATCTTCTCTATTGGACCATATAGCAATTGGATTAGATATAAACGTTGAACCATCTTCAGCTATGTTGTTCATTCCATAATCATAATCAAATACTGGAACTGTACCTACAGCAATTATTTCCATTTGCGCATATTCAAACCTATCGCCATAGTTATGTCTTTCCTTTGGAAGATTATATCCACTATAACCAAACAATGAATTTGAGATTAAGTTCATACCATCTTCATATTCATAAGGACCAAAGCTTTCGCATATATCGCTATCATAATTATAACCATCAAACTTATCAGTCCATTTTGTTATATCGATAATATCAAACTTAGCACCTATAGACCTTTCAATACCATGAATAGAGTAATGGAAATCTTTATCTAAGTTATACATTTCAACCATTCTTTTAGGGTCTTTCATTGTTGTCCAACGACTTGCGTATATACAACTTTTTCTTTTATCTTTAAAGGGTACCCAATACTTTTCATAATCAGAAACAGTAAAAGGTAATTTCATACGAGCAATCCTTTCACCTAGTTTTTTATCAGTTAAAATGTTTGATATATCTTGAGCATAAGTTGTTGTAGTAGAAAAGTTAAATACAATATCACATGCATTTGCTATAGGAATGTGAATTGGTATTCTATCAAAATTCATTCTCTTAATCTCATGCATCATACCAACAAGGATTGGTTTCTCTATTTTAAGAACTAAATCTTCAAAGAAACTTTTTACTGTAGATTGGTTGTGCAAAGGACTAGGATAAGAGTTAAGCATAACAATATCATAATTCTCATTTAATTTTTTTCCTATGTCAGGTATTTCATCAGCTTTGAAAGATATAGAATTTTTTATATGACCACCTGAACGAGTGAATCCTCTTTCTTGTAAATCATATATGTCTACATCATTAGGCATATATCTTTGGAATTCATATCCAAATTTTTCTACACCACAACCATCAAGGCCTTTTCCAAATACTATTGCAATTTTCATATAGTTATATTATAACATAAAATCAGTGATTTGTACACTGTTATTTTCTAAATCTTTCAAATGTTTAGGTACTCCAGTTGGTTGTACCTTGAGATTAATCTTACGATTATGTGTTTTATCCTTCATATTTACTAACTTAATATGTTTAGGATATAGTTTGTTGAGCTCGCTCGCGGCCGTATGCATGACGTCCGCGTGACGCGCGGCAGCATTACCACCTTCTTTTTCTTTACCAATGACTAATTGCCATTTAGTTATATAAAAATTATTAAATCCTTTTTGAATCGCACTACAAAATGCTGCTACATCTTCATAATATTTTACTTTTGTATAACCTAAATCGTCAGCTGTTAATTGTTCTAAATTTATAAAAGAACTAAAAGCTCCCCAACGATTTAATCCTATAGGAAATATATCTTTACCTTTGACAAAGGTTGCAGTAGCGATTACACCAAATGGCATATCCTCTAATAATCCAATTGAATAATTAATTAAATCATAGAACGATTCTTCTGATAATTCCTTTTCTTTTATTACGTAATCTTTCTCATCAGTAATATGGCAAGGGACTATTTTAATATCATCATCCATCATCCAAATTTTTTCACCAGCAAAATGTTCACATATAGCATGTCTTTTTTCTGGTATACCTGAATCTTTAGGTACGTTAAGTGGAACTAAGTTTACACCTGGATAATCAACTGTAATTTTTTTATAGCGTTCCATTTCTGATACATCTCTTCTTATACAAACATAAACTCTTCTATAAAAACTTTCTGGAATCCAGCCATTTTCTAATACATCAATTTTACCATCGACTCTACCATAAGTTGGTATAACTATTTTCATAAAATATATTCCATTAATATTGTTCTAAATAATAATACAGCTCCAGCACCATTCAACATTATAAGAGCTCTGTCTTTCCAAAGGAAACTAACGATTAACCATAATAAGACACCTATGAAGGATAACATAACATCCCACATAGCAAATTCTGGTATACCTCTCATTCCCATACCTGCTAATACAAATGATGAGGCAACCCATTTAATATACCAATCGGCAGTATATTTTGGTGTTGCACTTTTATATATACGATTTGAATTAGCTAACTCTTCTTTACTATACTTCTGCGAACTCATATTTAATTCCCGCTTCTTTAAAAATTTCATCTGTTTTTCCTATTGCTTCTTTCCATCTATCAGGAGTATTACGAGAGATTGCTACTACTCTTTTTACACCTGCTTGTATTATTCCTAAAGCACAATCACCACAAACTGGTAAACCATAAATATATAATGTGGAATCTTTTAATGATATTCCATTCTCAGCTGCATTGTATATGCAATTCATTTCTGCATGTACAACGTACTGATACTTTATTTCTCTTACTCTTAATCTTGCTTCAGTATCTTCTATCCCTTTAGGAAATCCATTATAACCTGTGGATAGTATTTTTCTATTTCTTACAGCGATTGCACCAATTTGTCTACTTGGGTCTTTACTCCATGTTGATACTAATTGAGATATCTCTACAAATCTTTTATCCCACTTACTTAACAAGATCGAAATGCCTCTCATAAACATGCAAGTTTTGTACTTGCCAATGGATATCACCTTTTTCTAAAGGTTCCAATGTATCAAATATTCTTAAATCACTAATCAACTGATTCCTTACATACTCTTGCCAAGCAAAATCATTCTTATATCCAAACACTACATCATTACTTCTCATTTGAACTACACAATGTAATTTATTATCTCTAATATAATATGTCACAGCATTTGTACATATAAAATCATTCTTACCATTTTCTTTATACTCTTGCCAGATACTTGGACGTTGATATATCATTGATGCTCTACGAGAATCAGGATTTATTTCCATTAACTCATGTAAAACTTGTTCGTATTGATTATGATACTTATTAGCATAGATTAATAATCCATAATTAGAATTAATTTCACCATGTTCATTAGCTGAATATTCCCAGGCTTGAGGAGCTCTTTGCGATTTCCTATCACCCCATATATCTTTGATGTTAGTTGACATTGATTCATACCAATCTAATTCATCACTTACATATTGGTGATTTACTTCACCAAAGATTGTTGGTTTATCAGCAATAAAGGATGCACCAATTAGTTCAATAGTTTTTTGACCGGTTTTATCGGTTGTAAAGTTTTCTATTTTTAATTGATTAATAAAGTGTTTTTTAATATCAGACGTTATCATCTCTTTTAGTCCCTAGCTTTTTTGTTTGATTAAACATATCTTTTGAAGGGTCTTGGCCTTCCATTTTACCACGTAAATATGCAACACAAAAGGATGCATAGTTAATTAAATCTTTGTAGGAATCTTCTAAGGATTCAAAGTTTGGTTCTTTACCTGATTCAAGCAAAGATGTGGCTCTGATTAGTTTACCTAAACAAGCATCATGCAAGGTATCAATACCTCTACGATAATGCATAGCTTGGGTTATAGAACTATTATCACTTTGATAATCGGCTGATTTTTTAGCTTGCAGTTCAGCACATTCCTGCAGTACTTTCATACTTTCTCTCATAATTTACTCCATAATTATCTATTATATCACATTTCACTGTAAATGTAAACTTATTTTTTAATTTCTTTTCCATACTTATTGAGCTCGGGAAGTTCAACTCCTCGCTCTAATAATACCTTTCGATTTTCCAAATGTTTTGCTTCTATGTCTTCTTTTGATTGTCCATAGTATGCTACTCCATATCCATCCTTAATCATTTCTTGATTAAGATTAAATTCAGTCTCGTAAACTGGATGTCCTTCTTGTTCAGTTATAAAAAACTCTCCAAGTATTCTACCATATTTACCTTTATCCAAAGAGGTTTTTAATTTGTATTTCTCACCTAACTTGAGATATTTTTGAACATATTTTTTAGAAGCTAAACCAAATTTCTTTTCTTCTAAATCTCTTGTTCTTGACTCAGGTGTATCTATACCTAACATTCTTACTCTTTGTTTTACATATGCCATTCCAAAACCAAGGTCGATATCTACATCAACCGTATCTCCATCTACTACTCTAAGTATTTTTGCGTTATATTCAAACATGTTTTTACCTATATATTATTTCTAAAAACGAACTCTATTGCACGTTCGGCTTCCTTTTCTATATCTCTCTTAGCATACCAACTACCAGTATCGCTATCCAATTGTCTACATAAGTATTCAACTTCTTTTGCTGTAATAGGATAACCTTTAGCCATTGCATTTCCAGCAGTACTTACCATGATTTGATATAGTTTCGCATACCAACCTGTATCAGTTATTCCTTTGTACTCTTCAATTTGTTTCTTATTAACAAAAGGACAATCATCATAATTAGTCCAACTAAAATTGGTATTTTGAAGTTGACCTTTTCTATGTTCGATTAATCCTTTTTGAATTGCATCAGGTAATCGATTAAAAAAGCCTTCTTGTCTATTTATATATGGATGTTTCCCCATCAGTTCTACTGGGTCCATTTGTGTACCTTCATGAGTAAAGATAAAGTTATTTGCATTTTCATATTGATTGGGTATATAATACATACGTGATAAATCTTTTGTTTGTGCATCAGATGCATCTAAAAATTCTTTATTCAAAGCATACCAAAAATGTTTAATGTCATCTTTAAGAACTGGATATCTTAAATCAAATACTAAACGAAACTTTGGTGATTCTTTTGTAGATGATGCTGTTGAATAACATACGTACTTATAATCAGGATAAGTTTTTTCAATAGTTCTTATATCACCTTTATAATCATCAATATCTAAAGCGGCCCAACCACCCCAACCAACAACATTAGCATTGGCTCTTGTGGTACCTGGCTCATAAGTAGCAGGTGATATTAAAGGTGCTTCCTTTTTAGTAGGATACTTATCATCACTAGCTAACTTATATAATACACCAGCAAACTCATCAAAAGAACTATAATCCATTCTCTTATGAGTTTTGTTATCGTATATATTATCAAATATCGTTAAACTTACCATGGTTTCCTATATGACTTGGTGCTTCCCAATCTTCTGGTTTTGCTAAATCAGGTAATCCAAGTGGGTTTGGTCTTGATTCTTTAATTCCTACATTCTTTCTCATGTTTGCATATAATACTTCATCCCATGCTTTGTATGGGTCAACACCATAAGCATCTAGAGTACCAATTGCTACAACACATAAATCAATTAAACCATCCACAATCTCTTCAGCATCTTTACGTTGATACGCAGCTTGTGTTTCATCTAATTCTTCTTGTAGGAAATTAATTCTAAACTTTAAAAATTCATTTAACTTTTCTTTATTAGCATCAACCCAATCACGAGTTTGATACTTAGTTTGCATATCATGAATATCTTTTACCCAGTCTTTGCTCATACTATGATGTCCTTTTTAGGTGTCATGATTCTACTGCCAACTCCTTTTACTTGGTCCACTAATGAATCAAGTGGGTCTACAATAAACATAACAAATTGTCTATCAATGGTTATACCTTCTTTTGCTTTGGTATATGGCATGAAAGGAATGAATCCAATCTTACCAGGTTCCGGTGCAAAGAGAGCATGACCATCTTTAATTGTAATAGTTTCAGAAGATGATTCGTCAACTTGACCAATGACCTCTTCACCATTACTTAGTCTTACTAATTTATATTCCATTTTTTTTTCCTCTTGGTATATTATAACACATTTCTGCGTAAATGTAAATAGTTATTTAATTTATTTACAGTATCAATCTCAGTTTGTGGATTGTTCCATTGCCTGTTTAATCTACTTGGATGTGGTATCTTACAATGTTCGACACCTAATCTCTTTAGATATTCAGAGGCTACATTTCCTAAAGCCACTATGTGAGAGTATTTATACGATTGTTCTACAGTAAATATAACTTCATCTTCTAAGTTATAGATATTAGTCCAATCATATTCTTCCTTTATCCAACCATTAACTCTATTCCAAGTAGTTGATTTGGATTTATCTACTAAACCAGGTTTCTGTCCTACAACTAATATATTAGCCAAAGAAATCCTCCAGGTTTGCTACCTCCTCGCTTGTCCATCCAACCGCTCCAAGGATTGGTTCAATAGGGTCAAGGAAAGTCTTTTGAAATTGCAAATCATAATCAACATACGAATGCAGTTTGAATTCTTCTGGCAAATAATCAATAAAGCCAATAACGTTTTCTTTCATTGGATTTGCTTTGCGTAAATAGATGAATTTAATCTTATCACCATTTTTTATGTGTTGGTATTTTTTTCCTAGGGCAAGATTATCTATGCGATTATTGTAGAGCAATGCTGCTCGTACGTGCATAGGTGTACCCTTTTTATAGATGGCACCACCCTGTTTAAACTCACGAACCTTTGTGACTCCACGTGGGAATGCAACTTCATGTGGTTCCAAAGTTTTGAAATGATTTTTAAATTGGTTAATTGCTTGTTGAGTTTCCCTTTCATCTTTTTCGATAATTACTTTGAATAAAGCTTTTAATGCATCTCGGCATGGTTCAGGTGTACTAGATTTGATTGCTTCAATACCCATGATTTTTAACTTAGGCTTAGAATATCTTACACCCTCGTTGTCATGTACGTTTAAGATATAACGTTTTTTAGCTGTCCATATACCACGATCTGCAATAACTTCCCTTTTCATAACCATGCGATTAGATACACCACCTAGTATTTCATATAGCTTTTCATAAGATTTAGCCAGTTCAGGCTCAAGCATATCATTGGCAACTTTATCTAAGAAGTCAATAGGATTCTCAGGATTAAATTTAGATACTATATCATCTAAGCATACATACAAACTATCGGTGTCGATTGCGACAACATAGTCTTTTCGTTTTGTCGTTTTGAGCACTCTATTAACATAGGAGTTAAGTGCATATTCGGCCCATCGAATTGTAAGTTGCCCGGTGAGTGTAATGGCTTCAGCAATACGTTGGTCGAAGAATCTAAAATAACGATTACCCAAAGCGCCATAAAGAGAGTTAAGGAGAATCTTAATCGCCACTTGCCTATTCTCGGCAATTGCAATTTTTCTTTCAATATCATAAGTTTTTTGTCTATCATCTTTATCAACCTTTTCTTTTTCTTGTTGTGCTTTAATCATTTCCTCTTTGATTCCAACACGTTCATTATACATTTCATTTATTATAAGAGGAATAATACCTGGCTTAGTAGTATCAAAATGCTGACCATTTGCAGCAACAGCTTCATCTTCTGGAGATGGAAACCTGTCACCAGTTGCTAGCATATCTTCCATATCAACTTTACTTACTACACCATTCAATATTGTCTCAGGAGACATATTGTATTGCATAATAATAGATGGATATAGAGAATTCAAATCAAAACTGACTATATTATTATGAATTCCAACATGTGGGTCTTTTACATAACCACCTGGATATGCTGTTTTTGTTTTATCTTCGGCAAAAGGAATAACAATATTATTCTCATGCAGCTTACGATAAATGATTGTGTCCCATATTGCTGTAGTGCCAAAGGTATCATTATAGTTAACACCACCTTGGTAAGCCATAGTTAAACAAAGAGTAATCAATCCAAGTTTATCTTCGATTCTATCAACCAACTCAACATCCTTTATATTATAATCAATAAACTTTTGGAAGTTATGTTTGTAAAGAGAATGCAAAGAACCATATTCTTGATATGATAACTTTTTCTCACCAAGTACTACATGAGCAATGTGGTCTAACTTATAGGATTCCTGTGGTCCATAGGAATATCCAAACTTTTTAAATAGGTCAAGGTAATCTAGATTAGATATACCTTTTAGTTCATAGGCAGTTTGTGTTCTACCCATTTGTGTAATATCCCTACGTTCAATCATACCCCATGGTGATAGCCTTTTTACGTATGCTTCACCTAATAGTTTATGTACACGATTTACAACATAAGGAATATCAAAGAATCTGGTATTCCAACCGGTCACTACATCAGGAGAGTGAGATGCCGAGGACCAATGTGTTATGAAGTTGACCAAAAGGTCAGCCTCGGTATCGCAGTGTTTGTACACCACCCGGTTGGTTTTCATTATAGATTCATCTACGTTATAGGTGCCGAGACCCCACACATAATATGTATTGTCGATATTATTTTTAATCGTAATCGCAGTGATTTGATTTTCAGCTTTATCTGGCTCGGGGAAGCCATTGTCCGACGCAACCTCAATATCAATCGTAGTCACATTTACTTTGTTACGATTGAATTCGATCTGACCTGGAAAGTAGTCATTGACAAAAGCTGAAATATATCGAGTGTTTCCAAAGATATGGAGCCCGGCGGTGTGTTTGTTCTTTTGAAGCCATTCTTTTGCTGAACGCATAGAATCAAATGGTACCTCACCAACGGGAGTACCATCCAGTGCTTTCCATTTTGTAGGACGATTCGTACTTACGTAAAGCTTTGGTTCGTATTTAATTTTTTCTTGGATTCGTTTATTGTGGTCATACCCACGTAGGAGTATCATATTTCCATAACGACTTACATTAGTATAAAACTTCATAACATGTATATTATATCACAGTTTACAGCGTTTGTACACTGTTTTTTTCAAAAAGGTTGGGG
>Ga0115013_10000143_pt1 | contig 46705 bp, 33 predicted proteins | sample SouAtlMetagenome_2_FD_88686 | JGI IMG/M metagenome (GOLD analysis project Ga0115013, IMG submission 88686) | Marine eukaryotic phytoplankton communities from Atlantic Ocean - South Atlantic ANT15 Metagenome | ecosystem: Environmental > Aquatic > Marine > Oceanic | place: South Atlantic Ocean...
CGCCGCCCTACCTTTTTTAAGCTTCCTTCCTCGCGTGCCAGCAATGCCCAGTGGCATCAGTTCCGTAAGGTCGAGGGACGGAAACCCTCGCCCTACGACTACTTTTATGCCGACATGAGCTTCTGGGGAAGCCAGGCCCCCTACACGGAGGACGCGGAAATTATCGACAACGAAATTGTGCAGACCCGTAGCTACCGCTCGCGGCTTTACTTCACCGACCTCGGCATGTCCACCGGCCATCTTGGAGTTACCATCGGGAAGTCGGAATACTTCGCCCGCACCTACCTCATTCCCTTCAGCATTGAAGTCCTTCCGCTCCCGCCTATCCCCAACAATCAGGTCATCAATACCGGGCTCGTCGGTGATTGGAATTTCCAAACCTCCATCACTACCAAGTCCATCCAGGAAAACGAGCCCTTCACCATCCAGATCGAAGCCCAGGGACTCGGCAACCCCAAGCTCGTCAACCCCATCGACCTCTCCCGGGAAGGCTTTCCCTCGGTCAAAAAATCAGATGATTTCGAGTCAAGAATGAGACGCAGCGCCCGGGACAACTGGAGGGACACCTGGCGCGGGGTATTTTCCCAAACCCTCATTCCCACCGGCAAGGTCGGCACCTATCCCACGCTCACCATCGCCTCCTTCGACACCATCAATGACGAATGGAAACTTTCCAAAGTCACGCCCAATCTCACTCTCCCCGGCTTCACCGATGCCGTGGCCCAGATGGAGCCCCGCGCCTCCTTCGACAAGGCCCTCACCCGCCCCGTTCTCCTCAATCTTCCTATCGCAACTTTTGGTGCCCTCGCTCTCGCACCCTTCCTACCCTTTCTCTTCGGACTGGCCAAGAAACGCCTCGATGACCGCGATCCCGAGAAGGCTAAAAGCGATCGCAAACTCAAAGACCTGATCTCACGGTTCGCCTCGGCTCAAGCCGACCACAGCGAAATCAACGACGAACTTTACCCCTTCCTCCGCACCCGGCTCAAGCTACCCGACGGAGCGACCGGAAGCGAAATCGCAGACAGCCTCCCGGCCAAGGACGGCGAACTAGCGGAACTGATCCGCGAGCACGCCAAAACAGCCTTCACCCCGCGCGCCAATTCCACCGACCTCAAATCACTTTCATCCTATCTCGCCAAGATCAGCTTTCTCTTCCTCTTCTGCCTGCAATCCCTGAAAGGAAGCACTCTGGAAGAAGCGAACAAAGCCTTTGAAAATTCCCGCTTCAACGAGGCCATCGCGATTTACGACAAGCTCATCGAAGAAAACCCCGGCCACACCTCGCTGCACTTCAATCTCGCCCAGACCTATCTCTCCGCCGACGACACCGGACGCGCCCGCGCCTCCTGCCACACCGCTCTGCTTCTCGATCCTCTTGACGCCGAAACCCGGGCCCTGATGGATGAAATTCGCAATCGCCAAGGCCAGCCAGCCCTCCCGGGCACCTCACTCATCGCACTCAGACCCGACCAATGGGTCATGGTCGCCACCGCACTCTGGATTCTCGCCTTCACCTACCTCGGCATCCGCCACTTTCGCGCTCTTCCCAAGTGGCCCGCCCTCGCCGTCATCACACTGGCGGCATTGCTCGCCCTCGCCGCCGCCTGGCGACAGCAAAACGCCTACTCCGACGATCAATACATGGTCCTCGTTGACGACCTCCCGCGCGAACCAACCGCCGGCACGCCCGACTGGAACTACTCACCCTTCCGCGCCGGGCAAATTGTTAAGGTAAACGAAACCACCGGAACCCACGCCAAGATCGCATCGGCTGAATCCTCATTCTGGCTCCCTTTGAAACACCTTCAACAAGTTTGGTAATATGAAAGTTCTCGTCCTTCTCACCGCCCTCAGCTCCCTTGCTTCCGCCGTCACCTGGACCGATCAACACACCCGGACTCTCGACGAGCGTAGTATCGCCTTCAGCCAACAACTCCCGAAAAGCACCGTCATCATCGGTCGCCTCGGCCGGGCCGACACCCGAACCGCAGTCGTAATCTCCACAGAAGGACACCTTATCAGTCCCTACCTCGGAAGTATCGACGGAGAGCCCGCACCCTACCTCCTTTATCATCCCGATGGACGCCGTGAAGAACTCACCACCATTATTGAAAAAGACAAACTCAACTTTGCACTCCTCAAAACCGAATCCCCCGGCCTCGCACCGGTGCCCCTTTCTGAACGAAGTGACGACACCGTCTTCGTCACCGGTTGCGCTCCCATCACCAAACTTGGCGAGCAAGCTCACTTTCAGGTCTGCCACCTCCTCGCCCAACCAGCCGAAGACTCCAAGGTTTTTTCCCTCGATCTTCAAACCGTCGGACTCGGCGATGCCGTATTCAATCTCAATGGCTCCCTGACCGGCATCATTTCAAAATATACCAATAGCGGGCCCCAGGCCACACTCCTCTCCCGAATCATCGAAAAAGACGCCAAACTCAGCGAAGTTCTCCCCGAATTGGTAAAGTCCAGCCCCACGCAACTTCCGCAAGCTCCACGCCTCACCAGAGACGAACTCAAGGAACTCGAACAATCAGCCCTCCGTCTGGCGCGGGAAAAAGAAGCCCTGCAGATCTTCCCCTCGCCCTTGCCCAGCGTCCTCATCTTCAACGTCGACAAACAACGGACCCACTCGATCATCGGCACCATCGTTGATGCCAATGGCCTCATTCTCACCAAGGCGAGTGAGCTTGGACCCAACCTCGCCGTCCGTTATAATGGCAAGACACATCCTGCCGTCCTCCTCTCGACCGACGAAAAAAGCGACCTCGCTCTCGTTGGCATCGAAGCTTCCGATATGCCGGTGATTCAGTGGCACGAGGACATTCCCTCCTCGGGCAGCCCACTGGCCGCACCAAAACTACTCAGGGAAACCACCTCTGAAATGCTCATCGAAGAATCCGCGCTTCTCGGGAACTTCATCGGCATTCAAAAATCAGGAACCCCCACCATTCATCAAACCAGCTCGGTCACCAGCTTGGGGGTCGTCACGGAACAGCTCGACAAGGGCCTGCAAATCTCCGCCATCCGCTCCAAATCCTCCGCCAGCAAATCAGGCCTCACGGTTGGCGACACCATCGTCAATATTGACAAGACCAAAACCCCCACCCGATCTACCCTCACCAGCTTCCTCAACAGCAAAGCTGTCGGTGACGAAGTTCAAGTCAACATCTCCCGCGGCGGCTCCACTCAGACTTTCGCCGTCACGCTGGAATCCCCCGACCTGATGCCTCCGACCACCGGAATCTCGGCCAACTCCTATATCCCCGTCATTCCCAGCGTCCGACGAAGCCCTTTCCCCGACTGCCTTGTCCACACCCTCTCTCTCAATGCTTGGGACTGCGGATCTCCCCTTTACGATCAAAACGGCAAGGCTATCGGCCTCAACATCGCCTCGGTCTCAGCCGGGAAAACCCTCGCTCTCACACCCAGGGAAATCCGCGCCTCTCTCGAGCGCCTCCTCACAAACTCCCGCCAATTTTAAGCCATGAAATTTCTCCTACCCTTTCTCTTTTCTCTCTCACTGGCATTGGGACAAACTCCCGAGGAACTCGACCGCACCCTCAAAAAACTCGCTCCCGACCTCGTTGCCTCCACTGTCGCCATCATGGTAGGACAAGGCTCTGGCTCCGGCGTCATCGTGACCGCCGATGGCCTTGTTATCACGGCCGCTCACGTCACATCGACCCCCGGAAAACAAATGAGCGTCCTCCTCTCCGATGGCCGCGAGCTTCCCGCCACCAGCCTCGGCGTCGATCACAATACCGATGGTGCCCTACTCAAAATCAACTCTCCCGGACCATTTCCCTTCCGCCCCTACATCAAGGAAAAGAACTACGAAGTCGGTGAATTCGCTATCGCCACTGGCCACCCCGGTGGACCGGTCGTCGGCCGCCCCAGTCCGATCCGTCTCGGACGTATTATCGAAGCTGGTACCAAAAGCGGATTCAGCGACGCCATCACCACCACCGCCACCGTGATCTCCGGAGATTCGGGCGGCCCGCTCTACAATCTCAAAGGAGAAGTCATCGGCATCAACAGCAACATCGGCATGCCTTGGTCGGTGAACAAACACGTTCCCCTCCCCGCCATCGTCGCAAAATGGGACGAGTTGATGAACAACGAAACCATCGGCGCAGCCCAGTCAATGACCCAGCAAACAGAATACTACTTCGACGAACCTTACGCTGGCCTGCGCGAAAAATTTGAAGCCGCTCTCGAAGAAAATTCCGGGGATCCCTTCGCTGCCGAACTCCTCAAACACCCTCGACTTCTCGACCCCCACCACATGCAGGACTTCCTCGACCGCATCGTCACCGGGGCACAAGAGGAAGAACCTGTCGAAGAAATCCCCAAAGCACCGCGCTTTGGATTCACTCTCGATCTGAAAGCCTCTTCTCCGAGAATTGCCTCAATCCAACCAGGCGGCCCGGCTGAAAAAGCAGGACTCGCCAGGGGTGACGTCATCACCAGTGCCAATAACGAGGCCGTAAAAACCCCCATCAGCCTCGCACTAAAGCTAAAAGCCAAGGCCCCGCTCACGCTTACCACCGCTAACAACAAAACAGCCACTCTTTCTCCCGAAGAAGTCCCCGCCCGACGCCACTTTCCGCAACCTGTCGCAGGACTCATCTCAATGATGATCACCAACGACTCCGGTAAACAACCGGACTCAATCCAGAAATCCAACCTCGAATTCCTCACTTCACTCAACGTGCTCCAGCAAGCATTGGAAAATTCCGTTCTCGAAATCAAACGCGGCGATAAAATCGTCATTCATGCCACCGTCGTTTCCCCCACCGGACGCCTGGTCACCAAAGCATCCGAGCTTTCCAAACCGGAAGAACTCCTCGCTCACTTCAAGGGGAAAACCTACCCCATCACCATCATCGGCACTGATAAGGCAACCGACATCACCTTGATCAGTATCAACGCCGACGGCCTGGTCTCCGTCCGATGGGAGGAGGACGAACCCTCACCCGCCACTCTGGTTTTCTCCCCGCTTCCCGATGATATGGCTTATGGCGTCGTAACCCAACCTGCCCGTTCCGCCCCCAAGAAAGGATTTGAGAAGAACGTCTCCTCAAAAGAACCAAGCGCATACCTTGGTGTCAGTTTCTCGCCCGAAACCACTTCCGCTATCATCTCGGGTGTCGATCTCGACAGCCCGGCTGATAAAATCGGGTTCCTAGAAGGCGACGAAGTAATCAAGATGAATGGAAAATCCATCGACACTTCCGAGGAACTCGGCGAGGCCATCTCAAAACACGGGCCCGGAGAAAAAATCACCATCATCGTCAAACGAGGCGACAAGGAAATCACGCTCAAACCAATCCTCGATGTTCGTCAGGCCAAAGCCATCGGAACCTTTGACCGAACAGCCGCCCGCCGGGACGATTCGCTCTCTTCTCTCAGCGGACGGGGCGGAAAACTCAGCAAGCGTCGCAACGACTTCCCCCGCACCCTTTACCACGACCAGATCTTGAAACCACAAAACTGCGGCGCTCCCCTGATCAATCGCAAAGGAGAAGTGGTGGGACTCAATATCGCCCGCGCCCTTCGCCATCGCAGCCTCGCCATCCCCGCGAAGACGGTCAACGAAGTGGCGAAGAAGCTGCGAAGGTGATCATGTTGAAAGTCCTTTTACTTCTCCCTGGTCTTTTATGTGCCGCTCCCGAGTGGAGCGTCTGGCGCGGACCGGCGAGCGAGGGGAACTACGACCACGAAACGACTTGGAAACACGACTGGCTGCCAACCGGACCGAAAACACTCTGGCAGACCAAAGTCCACACCGGCTACTCCGGTATCGCGGTCAGTGAAGGGCGAGCCTACACTATCGGGAATTCCGAAGGCTCAAAGCGAGGGATACCAAGAACTAGGCCGTCATTCCGGACTTGGCAGACGCACCTGAAGTCCCCCTGTCCTGCATCAAGGCCGCCTTTACGTCCGCGATGTCGATGGCACCGCAACTTGTCTCGACCTGCGATTACTACGAAGCTGGAAAAACATCTCCCTGAACGATTTGAACACAAGGCTGCGTAAATTAATCTCGATGCTTCTTTTCAAAATTCTTTTTCCCTTCTCTCTTCTTGTTTCTGCATTCGCCGAACCTTTTCAGCCCAAGTTCTACGCCTTTCAAAATGGGGTCAACTTCAAGAACCCCGCAGCCACGCTCAAAGAGCTGGGGTTCGATGGCATCAGCCAAGTTCGAGCCCATCCCACCGGCTTGCCCAAGCAAGTTCAGTCCTTTGAAGCAGCCGGACTAAAAGTCCTCAGCATTTATCTCAACGTCAACGACAAGCCCATTGAGCCAGCCACCGTGCGAGCTCTTGCAAATCGTGGCTCCCTCATTGAACTCACCATTCAAAAAATGAACCCGAAGACCGTCGAGGCTGTTCGCCAAACTGCGGCAATGGCGGAAAACTTGAAAATCAAAGTCGCTCTCTATCCTCACCACGGGTTCGCCGTCGCCACCATGCCCCAGGCCATGGATCTCATCAAAAAGGTCAACCACCCCAATCTCGGCGTGATGTTCAACCTCTGCCATTTTCTGAAAAACGAAGATCCCCAAACTCTCGAAACAACGCTTGAAAAAACCGGCTCAAAACTCTTCGCAGTCAGCACATGCGGAGCTAATCTGGGGGGGGGGAACTGGAACCAACTGATTCAGCCTCTGGACAAAGGCGATTTTCCCCAGGAACGGCTGTTCAGGGCTCTGAACAGCCTGAAATTCAGCGGCCCCGTCGGCTTGCAATGCTACGCAATTAAGGGCGACAAGCATGATAACCTTCAGAAATCCATGGCCGCCTGGAAGACGATTATTAGGAACTTAGCCAAGTAAGCACCTCGGCCCTTCATCGCTCAATTACCCCTTTGGGCCAATTCATCAAAATCAATTCGCACAAAAATCACGCCGATTTATGAAGCCTGACTACTTCTTATCGAGTTTTCATAGTTCAGATCTCATCAGTATCATACAGCTACGATCTGGGGGATTAATAACGTGTTCATCTGGGATTTTTCCAGCTATGTGCTTTTCGAAGAAAGCAGTCTTATGAAGTCCGCTCTGATTATTCTATGCCTCTTGCTCCCCTTGTTCGGCCAAGTTCGCATCAACGAATTCATGGCTTCCAACACCCGCTCGGTGCCTGACATCACCGATTTTGAGGACTATCCCGACTGGATTGAGCTCCACAACCCCGGGGCCTCCGCCGTTAGTCTCGACGGCTATTATTTAAGCGATAACCCAAGTGATCGATTCAAGTGGGCCATTCCCGCCGACGCGTCGATTCCAGCTGGTGGATATCTGATGGTCATCGCCGATAGTCAGGATGCTGCTCCCGGCGAAGAATTTCCGCGCGGATACTGGCCATGGAGGGATTTTACTGTCGAAAAATATCACACCAATTTTTCACTTTCCGCAGAAGGTGAATCCGTCGTCCTGACTCAGGCCCTCGGAATCAATACAGGCAACTTAATCACCGAAGGTGCAACCTGGAAATATCTCGACGATGGCTCGGCCCAGTCAACGCAATGGCGGGCCCGTACCTACAACGACGTCCCGTGGAAATCCGGTAACGCACCTCTCGGATACAGAAATAGACCGGCCACTGAGATCTCCTATGGTCCGGACAGCGACGATAAACACGTTACCAGCTACTTCCGACATACTTTCAATCTCACCGATCCAACAATATTCACTGGCCTAACACTCCGCTTGCTCGTCGACGACGGCGCAGTGATTTACCTCAATGGCGAAGAGATCCTTCGACAAAACATGCCCTCTGGAACAATCACATCAACGACCCGCGCCCTCGACTCAATCGGAGGAAGTGATGAGACCGATTTCGACACATATCAAATTCCCCCTTCTCTCCTGGTGGCAGGAAACAATGTCATTGCCGCCGAGGTTCACCAAGTGTCCTCAAGCAGCTCCGATCTCGGTTTCGACCTCTCGCTCGATGCTTCCTCGTTCACCAACACCAACGCGATCGACACGATTACCTATGGCAACTCCGTCACCGACATTTCCTATGGCCGCGATCTCACCACTCCGACCACCTGGCAACATTTCGTCGAACCCACTCCTGGCTCAGCCAACACCACCAACACCGTCGCCAATATTCGCCTGACCAGCCCGTCAGCTTCCATCACTCCCGCAGCCGGACTTTATACCAATCCGGAAAACATAGCCCTAAACACCTCGGCTGGAGACATTCACTACACTCTCGACGGAAGTGAGCCCAATAGTAGCTCGCCAATTTACACGACGCCCATCGCCATTTCGACCACCACCATTGTGCGCGCCCGTGTCTTTGAATCCGGCAAAATCCCCGGACCGATCGCTACATCAACCTACCTTTACGGAGAGACATTCAACGGTCTCCCCATCGTTTCGGTTGTCGCCGATCCCGAGACTCTTTTCGGCAATGATATCGGCATTTACGAAAATACTCACGAGCGTGTTACATCTGGAATGAACGAAGTCTACAAGGGCAAGGACGCTCCTGGTCATGTAGAATTTTTCCCTCAAGACAGCAGTGAGGGATTCGCTATCAATGGCGGTATCCGTATCGGCGGTGAAAACAATTGGGGCAGCCATGATCAAAAAGCTCTCAATATCTCCCTGCGCGGAAAATACGGAGATGACAATCTCAAATACGACCTCTTTCCCGGAAGCGGAATTCCAAACCACTCTGCCTTCACCCTCAGGGAAGGTGGTGACGACTGGGACGACGCGATGCTACGCGACGGCATGTGGAACTCCATCGCCGAGGGATATCTCAATGCTGATACGACAAATTTCCGTCCCTCGGTCGTCTTTCTCAACGGGGCCTACTGGGGCGTCTACAATATTCGATCCCGCTGGACCAAGGAATGGATCTTCGAAAAATACGGCGTTAGTAACGGCGAATATGACCATGTCGGATATGGCCGCTTCACCAGTGACGACACCACCCTCGGAGCAGAGGAAGGCGAAATCACCGAGTGGGTAGAGCTTCTCGACTTCATCGACAACAACGACATCAACACGCCCGCCGACTGGATATTTGTCGAATCCCGCGTCGATCTTGATAGCTTCATCGACTTTATCGTGAGCGAAAGCTTCGCCAACAACACCAGCTGGAAGCACAACCGGGAGTTTTGGAAAGCCCACGCTCCCGGAAGCAAGTGGCGCTGGTTCCTCCCCGACATGGATCGCACTTTCAAACTAGACGATATTGATGAAAACGAGTTCGACTCCATGCTCCGCAATGACGCTCTTCTTGATCGTATCAAGAACCAACCAAAATTCCAGGCCCGCCTCGCCCAACGATACGCAGCCCATATTTCCGCCACCTTTAATCCCGCCCGCATCGCGGCTATCGTCGACGGACTTGGAAATCTCATCACCCCGGAATTGGCTCGGCACGAGGACCGCTGGCCCGACAGTATCGACGCGGACCAACAAGCTCGCGATCTTCAGGAAATTAAAGACTATACCGCGCAACGATCCACAAGCGTGCATGCCGAAATTTCATCGGAGCTCGACATCGGAACAGCGGTCGACATGACTCTTGCCGTGACCGGATCTGGATCCGTCCATCTTGCCGGAATCCCCCTGATCCCCGGCGTCATTCCGATTTTCCCAAATCTGGATGCCACTCTCACTGCAATCCCCGCTCCAGGATTTCAGTTCGATTCTTGGGCTGGAATTTCGGGCGGAGAGACAACCACCCTGAATACCTCCGATGCCATCGCCATCACGGCCAACTTCGTTCCTGCTTCCGGATCGGTCGTCGGAGGCACCTTGGCCTCCGATACGACCTTCACTCTCGCAGGATCTCCCTACACCATCGACGATGATCTCATTGTTCCAGGTAGCATTACACTCACCGTTGACGCCGGAGTAGAGATCAGAGTCAAAGCAAAGCGCAACATTCGCGTCATGGGCACCCTTAACATTCAGGGGACACTCGGATCGGAAATCACGCTCAATGGTTACAATGGACAAACTTGGGGAGGTGTCTCCTTCGAAGAACCCATCACGACATCCTCTCTTGCTCACCTCATTGTCAGAAATGCCTCCCGGGGCGCAGATCCCACCATCTACCCCGCTGCTATTTCCGGACTCAATGCCACCGTCAATCTTGACTTCATTGATCTCCGTGAATGCCGGGGACCACTCTTCTTTCGCGGTGGCTCGACCTACCTTCGCGACAGCGTCATCCACATCCCTATCACCGGGGATGGGATTAACATCAAAAAAGGCTACGCCGAAACCATCCGCACTACTTTCCTTGGCAATAACGCCGTGGACACCGATGCGATCGACTACGATGGTGTTACCAACGGAATCATTCGTGATTGCTTCATTTACAATTTCCAGGGCTTCAACAGCGACGGGATTGATACCGGCGAACAATGCGTCAACGTCCTCATCGAAGGAAACGGAATTTATTTTAACTCAGATAAAGGCATCTCCGTCGGCCAAGGTTCCTCGGTCATCCTTCGCAAGAATCTCATCGTGGGCTGCCCCCAGGGAGTTGGGGTCAAAGACTTCGGCTCCACCATTGAAATCGACCAAAACACCTTCGTCGATTGTAATGAAGCCATCGCAGTTTTCGAAAAGAACTTCGGTAATGGCGGAGGCCACGCCACCGTGACCAACAACATTATTTCCGGATCCGATATTCCGGTATCGGCTGATTCCTTTTCCACGGTCATCTCAGATTACAACCTGAGCGATACTATCGCGATCTCCGGAACGGGTAATCTTTTAGCCAATCCTCTGTTTGTCGATTCAGATAGCCTCAACTTCCAGCTTCAGCCCGGGTCACCCGCCATCGACACCGGAGATCCACTTCACAACCCCGACCCCGACACCACTCGTGCCGACATGGGCGCAGATTATCTTTACCAGGCCAACAACTATCCCTTCACGCTGGAAAAAACCGTCGTAGTCAACGAAATCCTCTCCAACTCCGGGTCCAACGCGGATTGGATTGAACTTCACAACCGAACCAATACTCCCATCGACATCGGGGGATGGTTCCTAAGCGACAGTGCTTCTGACCTTGCCAAATACCGCATCCCGGGAAACACGATCATCCCAGCTAATGGTTTCCTCACCTACTATGAAGACGTCAACTTCGGAACTGCCAGCCCCGACCCTAACCGCATCACCGGATTCGGACTCAGCGACGACGGCGAGACAGTCTACCTCAGCTCGGCCGAAAACGACCAACTCACCGACTATCGTTTCAAGGAGGACTTCGGCGCCTCCCTTCCGGGGGAAGCACAGGGCTACCACTACAAAGACAGCAGCAATAATTACAACTTCCTGCCACTTATCACTCCAACTCCTAACGCACCCAATGACGGACCACGTATAGGGCCTATCGTGATCTCGGAAATCATGTATCAACCTGCTGGCAACGAAGATGCAGAATACCTCGAAATCCTCAATGTGAGCGACCAAGGTGTAACTTTATTCGATTCCGGATCCAGCACGGCCTGGCAATTCACTTCCGGAATTGAATACGAATTCCCTGCCGAACTCACCGTGGCTCTCGCTCCCGGAGAACGGCTCATTCTCGCGCAAAACCTCACCGCATTCAACAGCGAGTTTGCCGTGCCTGCAGGGACGCAATTATTGGAATGGACTACCGGAAAATTGTCCAACGGCGGTGAAGCGATTCAACTTGGACGCCCTGGCCCCGTTGATTCGAACAACTTCGTCACTTACGTTCGGGTCGACCGCGTCAACTACGACAATAAAGCACCCTGGCGGACTCAACCCGACGGTGCGGGACCGGCGCTCACCAAGATTGCAGAGAAAGAATACGGAAACGATTTCATCAACTGGACCTCTGCGACTGCCTCGCCCGGAGACATCGCTCCCGGAGATCGCTACAATGACTGGGCCTCACTCAATGGCGTTTCTGATCAAGACGGCGACGATGATGGCGACGGGCTAACTAGTATGATGGAATACGCTTTGGGCACCAATCCCAATAGCGCGAACTTCACCCATCCGCTCACTGTGACCCCCTCCGGCGGTAGCTATTCGGTGAATTACAATCTCAACCTCCTTCGCCCCGACGTTGACCTTGTGTTACAAAGCTCAACTAATCTTCAGGACTGGACTACTCTCACCACCACCCCCTCGATCATCAATGACACCGAGCAAACGCGTGAGGCAAATCTCACAATGGATGGCCCGAAGCGCTTCCACCGCCTTCAAGTCATCTTGAAGCCTTGAAGAGGAGACGAACTTTGACCCATCCACGCTGACGAGCTAGCGTGCCCTGCATAAAGACCTGCCTTCTCTTTCGGTGCACTCTCCTCGCACCATCTTCTGCCGTCATGATTACCAATCACAAAGATGGAGAGACCATTCGCTACGAGGTCCCGCACGTTCGACGCCATCATTTGATTGATCCGAATCTCGGCGAATCCCGACAAAAATGAGCCAATCCCAACAACGAACAAGACCTTTCATTTCATCCGTCAAAAGCATGCCACGACAAAAAATTCGTCAAACAGCATCCCCCTGTTCCGCACCCTTTTAAAACATTTCGAAAAATCCCAACTTCCCCGGCACACTACTCTTTCGGAGCAACCAAACGGTAATAACGATTCGCGTGCTCAATTCCCGGGGCCGAGTTAGTGCGCGGAGGACCGGCGTCGACCCATTGCAGGGTTGAGTTTGGACTCGAAATCACCTCCGGAATGAGTGTCCAATCCAATAGATTCGACGAGAATTCTACCTGATACACCTTATCCGGAATGACCCGCCATTCGACAGAAAAAGATCCAGTAGGAAACACCTCCCGGCAATCAGTCGCCGCATCTCCAATTCGCAGAAGATAGAAGGCTGGCAACTGCACCTTCCGAGTCACTGCAATGTAAAATTCATTGCCCAACTCACCCGGAATAGTCACTGAAGACTCTGAGCTCATCACCAGCTCCTGACTCAAGTTGTACACCTCAATATTCAACGGGATTGGTAGACCACTCTGCGAGATAGACACCGTCCTCACATCCTCATCCAAAAAACTTATGCGGTAAAAATCAGGCAGATCATCTGAAATCCACCCCAAAGTTGACTCCCCCGCACTCACACTCATTGCAGCAGCTGGAACTGAATGAAAAGGATCTTCCAGTCCAGCATTCAAAATCATAAGAAGGTCATAAGGCACGATAAGTTCGTTACTCAATTTAACGATCAAAGATGTATCGGAATCCGCGCGATACGTGAGAATTTGAGGAAGATCAAACCGGCTGTAAAACCCAACAGGGAGAGAGTTTCCATTTTCAAAAACTTCAATCAAGGGATCATATTGATAGCAGGCAAGGGTGAACAACTCCCCCTCAGCCAGATCGACACGATAGTAATCATGCTGATCCGATTCGGGAACTGCTTGCAAATGATGGTGCGCCAATGACACATGAAGCTCATAACGATCATTGTTCCTCAGGGTACCATCCCCACCATCTCTACCCACTTCGATGAAATAGGTTCCAGGATTTCCCAGTTCAACATCGATAAACGAATCATTTTGAGACCCACTGCCTCTGGCACCATCGCTGATTTCTGAATCATCGTTTTCGGCTATGAGATTCCCTTCGCTATCCAGGACCCGGACAAAACTGTCCAAGCCAAACGAGCGGTCAATATCGCAAATCAAGCGACTATTCGGAACACGGGATTTGACGCGATAAAGATCTTTGGATCCATCCCCTCCTCCACCTCGCATACTGGTATGCGGTAAGATGGTGGAATCGAGAATATCGCTACTGGCCTCAAGGGACCACTCCGCCAAATCAAGATCCTGGGCTTCTTCCAAAGTATTATTGGGCTCCAGATCAAACCGGTCACTCCCCAGCCCTACCTGCCCGGAAACTGTCAACAAGCGGGAACAACCGCCAATCTTCGTCCATCCATAGGCAATTGGATACGCGGTAGCTTCGCTGTCATTTTTTACTGAAGGCTCCATTAAGACATTAGTAGACAATTCAACCTGATAGGGTGCTAATGCTCCAACCGTCGTTACGATCGTCAAAAAATAATCGCCGGACTCCACGGCCGTGAAAGAAAGTCCGGTTTCCTCACCCACCGCTCCGACTCTCAAGGGATCACGTCTTGGCGACTCCAACAAATAGGAAACCGGGCCGCTACCCAACTTCGACATAATCAAGCTCACCGCTTGATTTCTCTTAAATGTCATCTGATAGGAATCGCGAGCAAAGCCCTCGGCATTCAACAACTCCCCAACAAGAGTGACTTTCTGAATATTGGAGAACGGTCGCGACTCATCAACAATGAGACGCCCGACCGATGGTGGAGTCAATTCATCTTCTGGTGAAGAGATCGTAGCTACAAAGTCATAATCCCTCATTCTTGGATTCAAAATCTCAACAAAAAGCGATTGGTTTGCAGTCACAGAAAACCCGTCAATCAATGCAGTGAGCTCATTCACACCGGAACTGGAGGCCGCCAGCAATTCGCCCAAATTATTCCGCAATTTAATATCGAGCTGTTGGGCTTCGGCAGCCAGTGAAAGACTCTCTCCAGCAGCTAAATCAATCTGAAAAACTTCGATGGATTCTTCTGACTCTGATCGCAAGGTAATCGACCGATCATGGAATCCCGTGGGCATAAGGCCTTGATCAATCAATTGGGCATTCGGAATTGATTCGTTTCCCGCCTCGTCAAGAATCAGATTCAAATTCGCAGAAAAATCAAACACCACTTCCTCGATTGTCAGAGGCTTCAACCTGACGAAATGCCTTCCCGATTTTCCGGCAAGCAATGAGACCCGATCAGACTCACCATCGCCTAAAGAACGCTCTTGCAAGATCACCCCGTCGGGATCTTCAACTCTCGCCCGATATCGCCCCGGACCACTTGCCTCAAAATCAAAAAGCATTGCCTGCCCGGCAATCACTTCCAATGAATAAACCCCACCCGGGTTGGGCGCAGACGATGCCAGCGTTCCGGATCGAGTTGATTCAAGCGCATTCGAAAGCGGAACATCTGAAGACGGCGAAAAGGGCTCCAAAGGAATGGTCTGGGAGTATATCACACCGCTTAATGAAAAAATCAAAGCGATCAAAGCGATCAAAGATAATGAAAATCCCCTGTAAGAAGTCAATTGATTGGAATTGTTGGCATTCAAAAACATCCTTCTAAGGCTTTAAAGTTGCGTTAAGTCTGAAAAACCATCGCTCTTCTATTGGGAGGGAAATCTCCCGCACCTGAACCCTTGCGACAATCTCAGTCGGAGTAAGATCAACTCCCTGCCAGGTCTCGAGGTCCGATGATCGTTCAATGAGCAAATCAACGTCAGGAGCTTCGAGTGACACACCCAGCCCCAATCGGACTTCATGCCCCTCATTCTCATAGCTGAATCCCAGACCAGCATCCGCCACCATGGGGTCGGAGCCCAGGGCATATTCAATCAAATTGGAACGACCATCTTCATCAGGATCGGCATAAACGCCTGAGACACCCTTGTCAGCCGACCAAAGAGCATAAGAATCTGCCCCAAAAACGTTTCCCGGCGTTGGCTCGGAAGCGGTCCAATTAATGAAGTCGTTTCCATAGGATTTTTCAGAAATCTTTCTCAACGCCAACCCATCATCGCCAGCTTCAAGGGGCCAGGGGAAATTATCGTCATAATTCACTCGATCAACCCGAACGTATGACCGGCTTCCATCACCTCTGCTTGGCCCCGGGCGGTTGAGCTGAACCACCTCTCCTCCATCATTGAGCCTTCCTGAACTCCATTGATATTTCCTGATCGAAGGGTTGAAGCTATACGGGCCTAATTTCGCCAAATCCTCTACAACCAAGATCCGCTCTCCGGGTTGAAGAACAACATTGCTCTGAAAAGCATACACCACCCCATCCCCAAGCAACCAAGGTGCAGCCTTTTCGAAATCATACAGGCTTACCGGAGTATCGCTGATATTCAACAACTCGATATACTCGGAGGCACTCTCATCGGAAGGATGATACATAATCTCCGAAATCACGATCGGCCCCACCACAGGCGCCCCATTTTTTTGAGCCAAGGTCGCGTCTTGTTGAGCAATGAAGTTGTATGTCCCGCTGCTGGGTTTATAGTAATACCCTAGGGTCTGACCTTTTAATGAAGGACCAAATTTTTCCTCGAACCGATAGTCGGTTAAGATCAACCCATTCCCCGAGGAAAGATAGACTGTCTCTCCGGTATCGCTTAAGGAGAAGGGCACCAAACGCCCCGGGTCCGTGCTCTCCTCACCAAAATGAATATCCTCATAAAACACGATAAACCCACCAGCAGGAATCATCGTCCCATCTGGAATGCAGAATTTCGTCAAATCCCCGGCATCATCACTCAAAAACCATCCACTAATATCGGTCATTTCATTTGATCGATTATGAATTTCAATCCAATCGACCTGACCAGACCCCGAATTAGCCAACACTTCGTTAATCACGATTATGTTTTCACTAAGGAAGGGGTAATGATCTGAATCGAAACGATAATACGCCCCCCGATCCGCAACGGTGGCGTCGGGATCGAGAGCATGAAAAGGGTCTCCGCTATCTTTCGCAATGGAATCACCCAGCAAAGAGAAATTCAATTTTGATGGTTCAACAAATCCAGGAAAGCCCAACAAATTATTCGCTCCGGGCAAGCCATCTGTATCGCTCAGGCTATAGCTGATCGAAACCGTGGAATAGGAATCCCAATCAACCGGAGCCACCGATGAGTTGGAGAAGATGGAATTGGTGATCACACCCTCACTTCCCCCAGCACCAAAATTTTTCTCATAGACCGACACTCCAATTCCACAATCCACAAAGGTATTCTGATCCACCGTGATTGTTGACCCTTGGTCTTTCACTCCGATCCCAAGAGGACAACCTACGATGAGGTTATTTCTGGAAATCACCGTTGATCCCTGACCAACTGAAATCCCTTTGTCGGAATTGTAATAAATCTGATTTCCCTCGATGATTACGTTGACGCATTGCTCACCAGTATCGATTCCATCACTATTAAATCCAAAGAAACGATAGATTTGACAATCCCTGATGACCCCGTTGACGACCCCATCGTAATCGATGGCATCAGTATCCGGAGCATTGTTCCCCAAAAAAACACACCGCAAAGTTTGCGCCTGACCTTGCTTCACATTCAAACCATCACCCGTAACCGGAATGTGAATGAAGCTATCCCGCAAGATCAAACTTCCACCGCGGAAAAACAGTGGGGCCAAACCTCCATCGATATTGAGAAACTCAATTACGACATCGGAATCGAGGCCAGAGATTCCGGCCGGATAAGTCACCGGATCAAAGCCCCGCCCAGAATCCCTCACGGTCAGATACGATAAAGTAGAGGTGGTCGAGGTTTGCTCAAAGGAAATACCTCCCCATCGCGCTCCCCTTTGTCCTGAGATACTCACCGGCGATTCTTCTGTCCCTTCAATATTCAAGGTGCCCTGCACACGGAGTTGCGCGCCCTTGGGTATGATAATCGATACGCCTTTTTCAATAGTGAGAGTCGTTCCATTCGGCACGATCAAATCATCCACAATCGTATAAGGTGATTCCGCCAAGGTATAGGCAGTGTCACCAACGAGAGTCCCACTGACCGCCGATCCTGAATCCGGCACAAAGCGTGCTGTCAAAACCGCCGTATCGGTAAGTATCACCTCCATCTCCGCTCCACCCTTCTGGCCTTGCCACTCCTCGAATCGAAACCCAGGTGCGGGCCTAGCGGAAAGCTTCAAGCCAATATTCGGAAAAACTTTGAGCGTTCCCTGCTCGATCGGCACTCCCTCGATCTCAAAGCTTCCCATGCCATCAGCTACCAAAACCAAATCTACAGCGGGATCTAATCCGAGGACCGATTCAATTTCTGCTATGACATCTCCGCTTCGAGCCGTTGCAAAATCCCTCATCCTTTCAATCGATGCCGGGTAGTAATGCTCGGTCGGCACATTATCCCAACGAGCACGCTGCCGTGGAAGCTCAGGGATCATCAATCCACTGAAGTGATTAATTAGATCATGCATTCTTGTCTCATCAAAAGTCGTAACCAGATGTGCGGCATAACGTTGTGCCAAGAGCCTTCTGAACTCGCTTGCCCCACGTATTCGGCTAATAATTTGATCACCCGCCATCAGGGCTCCCATAGTCAGCGCAAGGGTGGTATTTCCAAATGTTCGATCCATATCGGGAATGAAATAGCGCCACTTGCTACCCGGACGATGGTCACGCCATATTTCCCGATTCCCTCTCCAACTGGAATTCCGCCCATATCCCTCCGCAATCACAAAGTCCACCGCACTCACGATATCGATCCGGCGCTCAACCTCCGCCCAATCCGTCGGGTCACTCAAATCTGCTTCGTTTAAAAACGCAATTAAGTCGTTAAATTCATCAACTGTCCCATTATCCACAACCCCACCGTTCCCAAGATCGATCCGGTCATACTCACCATCATTGGTGCCATAATGCTGAAAAAGCCAATTATCGTCCCATCGATCCCTGATATTGTACATCCCCCAGTATTCTCCATTAATAAAGAGAACCGCCGGACGGAATCGGTTGGTCTCCACCTCCAATCGATCACGCACCATGGAATCAAAGAGGGCATCCGTAAGATGTGCCCTTCCCCAGTCGTCACCCCCTTCTCTCAAAGTGAGAGCAGTAAATTTCGGAATTCCGGAATCAGGGAAGAGGTCGTACTCAATTCCATCATCTCCATATTTACTCCGAGTGGTGAAATTTAATGCGCGCTGAAAGTGAGTGGACCAATTATTTTCTCCCCCAATCCTGAATCCGCCATTAACCCCAAATCCCTCGCCTCCATCTTCAGGAAAAAACTCCAAGTGTCCCGGAGCATCCTTCCCCTTATAAACGGATGGCCCCACCCCGACCTTCGCCTCATGCAGATTGTAATAGATTCCAATTTCGTCTCCAAAAAAGGTCTCAGGGTCAGCAACTACCGAGAGATATGGCAATCCGCCAAATGACTCACCAATAAAGTAAGTCTTTGTCGAAATCGGACCGGGAACTTTCCCGGCTACAAAACAACGAGAGCGAACGACCGTCGTTTCAAAAATTTCAATCGGCTCTGAATAAAGATATGAATCTGGCGAAGTAGGCGACGGATTACTTCCATCCAGAGAAAAGTAAATATCTCCCTCTGAAGCACTCAACTGAACGTTTATGGGCGCATCAAGCAAGCCACCCGCAGGGGATATTTCAACCTCACCACTCTCCATACGAAGATCAGATACCAGGTCCCCGGTATTGGGCGCTCCTGGAGTTGACTCCGAAAAATAAACCCACACGTCCGGATCATTTTCATCACGACCGCAGGATACATCTGTCACCTGTTGGGAGTAGCTCACCGATTCACGCAACTCCGAGCCAACAATCTTCATGCTCGCGAGAGACAAATCAAAACGCAGATCCGATGAGAGATTGTTGATCTGGTGCACCTCCACCGCCACGACATTTTCCCCCTCAAGTAACAAGCCCTGAGGAAGAATATATGAACTCACGAGTTCTTCCTCATCCTGAGTCACCGGCAAGAGCGCTGGCGTGAGAAAATTGACAAAGCCACCGGACATGTTCTGACTGGCGATCAGCCTCCCATTTAAATAAACTAGGGCTCCATCATCCACGACCAAATCGAGTGTCATTTCTTCAAAGTCAGCCAAATTCACAACCTGGAATTCTTTCCGATAATAGGACGTGATGTGGCGATTTTCGTCATCCGCTCCAGAGGAGAGAACTGTCGAGACCGGGTCCCCGTAGCCCAGAGGAGCCTCACCCGAACTCCATGCTCCATCATCAAAATCCGGCTCTCTCCAAGAAAGCCCTAGATCGGAACCATCGTCGAGATATTTCCAGGTATCCCCCATCCCGATATGAACCGCATTTTCACGAACAACCTCAGTTAGCAAAATAGTTTCGCCCGCAGATGAAAGAGAAAAGTTGGTATGGTGTTTCTTGGTCGTATACTTGGGACGACCATGGGACGTCCGGCGCAATTTCACCCCGGCATACGTGTCATACCCGTCTGCAATCACCACCAGAAAGCCACCCGCCGGAATCATTGCCTCTTTGGGAAAGGACCACCTCAAAGGAACTTCCGGATCATCACTCAGATGGTATCCCCTCAGGGACCGATCTTCAGCACTCGTATTGTGCAATTCAATCCAATCCGGATAGTCTTCGAAATCGGTGATATCGGGATAGGCCCGGGTGTTCGAAGACATAAATTCGTTGATTCGGATCTCAGCGAAACTTACATGAAGAATGGCAACGAATATGGCGTAGGTGAAACCCCAATTCACTCTTTAAAAGAATACGACGAGACCAATTCAGTCAAACAGGATTCTCAAATCCAAAAAATCTCTACTGAGTCAAATATTTCGACACAACCGGCGCCTGACCCTCGGGCTAGGTCAGCAGTCGATTCACCGCCAATTTACGCAACTCCTCTTGATTCCCTGAAGGCCACACGACTTCCGATAACCTGACCTGCCCAGTCGCAATCCGTGTCGTTTTCATCGTTGTTGTTCTGTTTTAGGCTCCTTTCATCCTCCCAATCCGCCAAAAACCTTCACTCAGCATTTTTCCGATAAGCGATCTCGCCATTCCAGTCATCCTTTTCTAAAAACTAGCTATGACACGTCATATCATCACCGCATTGACCGCCGCAGCCACTCTTCTAATGAGCTCTTGCTGCTGCTGGTAAAACTTCCAAGTCCCCGAATTCTCGGAAAATCGGGGGCTTTTTGTTCACACCCCCATCCAATTAGCCTAAAAAACCACCCAACGAAGGGTTTGAGAAAAAGCTGGCACGCGACTTGCTAATCCCCTCTCAGACCAGCACAAAAGGATCATGAAAAAAATCGAAGCTATTATTAAGCCGTTTAAGCTCGAAGAAGTCAAAGAGGCTCTCGCTGAAGTAAACGTTCAAGGAATGACCGTCACTGAGGTCAAGGGCTTCGGTCGTCAGAAAGGCCATACCGAAATCTACCGCGGATCTGAATACACCGTGGACTTCCTTCCAAAAGTTAAAATCGAGATCGTCGTGAACGATGAGGACTCAGCCAAAGTAGCCGAAGCCATCGTCAAAAGCGCCAATACCGGCAAGATCGGAGACGGAAAGGTCTTCATCTCCGCCATCGAAGAGGCCATCCGCATCCGGACCGGAGAGACGGGTGCGGAAGCGGTCAACGTGAGTTAGTTTCATCCATCTCTATCAATTTGTTTCATTAAGAACCACCAATTCCGTAAGGAACGGTGGTTTTTTGCAGATAGGATTTACGGCCTAGGTCAAATCCTCAGCCGTGACGCTCCGTTGCTCGCGGGTTCCCAGCTCCACCGCCTGGTCCACCACGCGGTCAGGATCGTCGTCGAAGCGATATCCATGACAGTTGGGGCAAATAGGCACCTCGGCCGTCACAATCGAATCACAACCTTCGCAAACCTTATAAGCGACAGGGTTGTTTGCGATCTCCTTCGCTTTCGCGAGACGGGCTTGTTGGGTCACATCAGGCATGGACAAAAAAGGGCCAAGAGGATTATCCTCCCAGCCCGATAAATCGTTCAAGAGAATTCTTTAGGCAGGCTTGATCGCCTTGTTTGTACGGCTCTTAATGTTAGCCGCCTTGTTCTTCTGGAAAATGTTCTTCTTGGCCGCCTTATCGACAGCAGAGGTAAATTCCACGAAGATCTTACGGGCTCCCTCGTTGTCACCGGCTTCCGCAGCAGCGAATGCTTTTTTCTGAAGAGTCTTGATGCGGCTTTTGGCTGCACGGTTGTTCTCGGTGCGCTTCTCAATCTGACGCACACGTTTTTCTGCTGACTTGCTGTTGGCCATAGGTCGTTGCCGCTGTGTGGGCGGAGCGGGAAAATAGGGATTCCAGACCCACTGTCAAGTTCCAGTCTTCGAAAAAATTCCCGTCGCGCAAATCCCCCACATGTGGAATGCTTTGCCCATGAAAGCTTCACTAGCCCTGATTGTCACCTTCGGTCTTGGGATCTCCCAGGCCCAGGAAAGACCAGAAATCCCCGAAGACCTACTCGACGACGAACATTTCCGAAACGAAAGCGGCCTCAACGAGTTCACCGTTCCCTCTATTGTCAAAGTATTCAATGAGTTAGAGAAAATCCCCCCTCTAACTTATACCAATAACCACCTCAAAAAACACGAAATTCTTCCCCTCGACCGCTCCCGCCTTGCCCTACGCCTCGGAACTCTGATCGCCGACGGCTTCATCGCCGTGCAAACCGGAAATTCCGACGATGTCCCCAATATTGCGTCACATCTCTCTCGCTACGCCAAGGCCCTCGGTGCCGGACATCGCATCAAACGCCATGCTGCCGCCCTTCTGGACCACGCAAAAGCCAAGAATCTCCCGGAGCTCAAGAAAGCCCTCGCCGCAACCCAGCGCGATGTCGAACGAGAACTCATCGGCCTCCGCGATCCCGATCTCTCCATCCTGATCTCTCTCGGAGGTTGGCTTCAGGCTCTCGAAGCCTCATCCAGTGCCGTCGAGGCAAAATTCACCCCCGATAAGGCCAAAATCCTCTTCCGCGAAGATGTCGCCGACTACTATGCCGAGTCCATCGGCTCCCTAAACCCAAAAATCAGCGAGCAAGCGCACATCCTCAAGATGCGCATCCTTCTCCAAGGTCTCCGCAATGCCATGACCCTAACTCCGCGCAAAAATCCGACGGTGGAAGAGGTCAAAGAAATCTCCGGCGTGGCCAAACAGCTTGCCGAAATCGCTCGAAAATAAATTCTCCCATTCATGACTCTTCTTCTCGGACTCGGCATTATCGGCTCCCGCAGCGCAGACCAACTCATCGCCGCCGGACATTCTCTCAAGACCTGGAACCGCACGCCCAAGGATCGTCCCGAATCGGTCGACGATCCCGTCGAGGCTGCTCGTAAAAGCGACGTCATTATTTCCTACCTCCGCGACGACACCGCCGTACGAGAGCTCTTCACAAACATCCTTCCCGAGCTGACCGAAGGAACAGCCGTCATCAACCATTCCACCATTGATCCCGACACCACGGTCTGGCTTGATCAACAATGCCAGGAAACGGGTTGCCAATTCCTCGATGCTCCTTTTACTGGCTCGCGCGACGCCGCCGCTGGAGGCAATCTCGTCTACTACGTTTCCGGCAAACCCGAGATCTTCGAGCAACACCGCGACCTCCTAGGAATCACATCAAAGGAAATCCTCTTCATGGGCCCCCCTCCCGCTGCCACGGTCGTCAAGATCACGACCAACCTCGCCACGGCTTCCGCAGTACAGGCGCTCACCGAGGCACTCGAAATCTCCCGCCGTCATGGAGTCGATCCCCGCGACTGGCACAAGGCGGCCCAGCTGAACGGTTGCTATGCCCCCGTCATGGGGATGAAGATCCCAACGCTTCTCGAAAGCGATTTTACCCCGCATTTCTCCACCGAAAACATGGCCAAGGACACCCTCTACGCTCTGCAACTCGCCGATGCCGCCGGAGTTACCGCCAATGGCAACGAGGTTACCTGGAACAATCTCTTCGAAGCGGAAATGCGCGATGCCTCGGAAGACTTTTCCGCCACCGCCCGCCAACACCACACTCTCGACGCCGACCTCGACGAACCTGTCGAAAAATCCTGCAGCCGTATCCGCGTCCAAGGACCCGATGCCGAACGCTACCTCAACGGCCAACTCTCCAACGATGTCACCCTCGCCACCGAGGAGGAAATGATCGATGCCTGCCTTCTCAACGCCAAAGGCCAACTCGAACTCTTCGTGCAAATTCACAAAGAGGGCGATGACTTTATCGTCGAAGGCCCCTACGAACTAGCCGCCAAACTCATGGCGCGCCTCGACAAATACCTCATCGCCGACGACGTGGAACTCATCGACGAAAGCGAAGAAGACTCCGCATACACTCTCTGCCTCAATGAGACCCGACGCATCCTCGAAGGAATCCCAAAGTGGCCCAACGAACTCTTCCCCGGCCTCCTTCCACCCGACGCCGGACTGGAAGAGACTGCCATCTCCTACACGAAGGGATGCTACACCGGGCAGGAAGTCATCTCCCGCATGAAGCGCGCCGGAAAAACAAACAAACACCTCGTCCGACTCACTCTCGACAAGCCGCTCATCCCCACCAACGCCAAACTCATCGTTGATGGAAAAAAAGCCGGATGGATCACCTCGGTCGCCACCTTGGAAAGCGGGCAGGACATCGCCCTTGGCTATCGCCTGCGCAAATTCAAAGACTCCAACGAATTCGAGGTCCACTCTTCCTCATCAGACGAAGTCATCGGCACCGCCGCTGTCCGCACCAACGACTAAAGATTTAGGAAGTTCCTCATCAACTGCTTTCCGGAGTTCGTCAGAATCGACTCCGGGTGAAACTGCACCCCGTGGACGTTGAGATCCTTGTGCTTGAGGCCCATGATGATGCCATCTTCAGTCTTAGCGGTGACTTCAAGGCAATCAGGCAGCGTCTCCTTCTTCACGACCAGCGAGTGATAACGCGTCGCCTCAAAGGGATTCTCGAGGCCCTTGAAAACACTCTGGCCTTCGTGATGAATCAGCGAAGTCTTCCCGTGCATCAGAGTCTCCGCACGCACCACTTCCCCGCCATAAACCTGACCAATCGATTGGTGGCCTAAACACACTCCAAACACCGGCAATTCAGCACCGAAGGCTTTAATCACATCACAGGAAATACCCGCTTCGTTCGGCGTACACGGTCCGGGTGAAATACAGATTCGCGAAGGATTCAAATCCCGCAGTTCATCCACCGTTACGGCATCATTACGTAAGACCTTCATCTGGGCTCCGAGTTCACCAAAATACTGCACCAGATTGTAGGTAAACGAATCGTAGTTATCGATAACGACTAGCATGGCATTGATTGGTTGATAGGCTCGTGACAGCTAAAATAGACATCAAAATTACCGGGGTTCATTTCGCCACAGGAAGAGCGCCTTACCTGAACCTCCGCACCCTTGCCCATTCTCTCATTGTGTTCGCAAAAAAGCTTCATCCCATTGGAGAATTCCTCGCCATTAAGGACACAGAGACTTGGAAAGAACTCCGGGATGGGCGCGTCGGTGACGCTAAGATTCTCGTTTCGGAGTAAAGTCTCAATCCCGATATTCTCCGGAATATCCATAGAGCGGGTCATCTGATGCAACTCGCGATGTCTCAAGATTGCCTTCATACTTTCGGAGCGAGGGTTTTGGCCAATCCAACTGCCCGCATCATGGCAGCAGCCTTGTTGACGGTTTCGTTGTATTCGTAGGCAGGAACACTGTCGGCAACGACACCGGCACCGGCTTGGACATACACCTTATCGCCTTTCACAAGACAGGTCCGTAAGGCGATACAGGAATCGTGATTCCCATCCCAACCAAAATAGCCCACCGCTCCCGAATAGGAGCCGCGTTTATTTTTTTCGAGCGAGTTGATGATCTGCATCGCGCGAATCTTGGGCGCACCGCTCACCGTCCCGGCCGGGAAGGTTGAACGCAGCACATCGTAGGAATTATGCTCGGGCGAGAGCTTTCCGCTGACATTGGAAACGATGTGCATGACATGACTGTATCGTTCCACGATCATCTGATCATCGACCGATACCGAGCCATGTTCGGAAATACGTCCCACGTCATTGCGAGCGAGATCAATTAACATAACATGCTCCGCGCATTCTTTTTCGTCGGCGAGAAGTTCGGCAGCAAGCGCGTCGTCCTCCTCTTTGGTCTTCCCTCTCCAACGCGTTCCGGCAATCGGACGAATATCAATCCGACCATCGATGGCCCGCACGTGGACTTCCGGCGAACTTCCCACAAGCGAAAAGTCAGGCGTTTCATAGACGAACATGTAAGGTGATGGATTGATGTGCCGCAATGCGCGATACAGATCAATCGGCGCTCCATCAAAATCTGCCTCGAATCTCTGGCTTGGCACAATTTGGAACGCATCACCGGCCGTGATGTATTCCTTGGCCTGCACCACCATGCCCTCGTATTCCTCCTGCGTCGTATTGCTCCGCGGTTCGGGAGCTTTGATATCAGCCAGACCATTGAGAGGAGACATATGCATCGGACGATCCAGCATCTCGACTACCGCTTCGATCCGAACCCGGGCTGCAGCATAAGCTTCCTCCGGCGAATCCGCTTCATCAAGTATGGCATTGGCAATCAAGAGAAGTCGACGCAACTTGTGATCAAAAACAACGAGAGTATCCGCGAGAAAGAAAATCGATTCCGGCACACCCAAGTCGTCCTCCGGAGTTTGCGAAACCGTGGGCTCGAATTGCTGCACCGCATCGTAACCCACATAGCCCACCGCTCCGCCGAAGAAAGGTGGGGCATTGCCATGAGTCACGGGACTATATCCTTCCATGAGACGCTGTAATTCATCAAGGACATCACCCTCACGTTCACGCGTCTCCACCTGGCCACCACGCTCGATGGTGACTTTGTTCCCCCGAGAGGTGAATACCCAGCGCGGCTGGCTTCCAACGATGGACCATCGTCCGCTGGCATCTGTGCTTTCCGCGCTCTCAAAGAGAAAGGCATTTTTGCCATCGCGGAGTTTCAGGAAAGCCGAGACCGGAGTCTCGAAGTCAGCAGCAAGCTGGGCATACACAGGCACGACATTTCCGGCCTGTGATAACTCAGCAAACTCCTCTGCACTTGGCTTGACGGGAACCTGATTCACTCGGCGCGTAGTTTGCTCATCATCACGACGCTGGCAACCCTGAATCTAACCTCCGAACAACTCTCCGTAAAATGCCGGATCTATCTCGGGTTCCAGTGACTGCCAGGCCGTTACCTCGTTTTGGCTTGCGGCACAGATCTCGAGCTCATTACCGGAAATCCTCTCCCGTACGACCTCACAAGCCCTCACCGGACAATTACAATCGCTGCTCAGATGGCCCAGCACCACACGTTTCAAGCCCTGGGGAACCAATTCAGTAATTAAATCCGCCGCTTGATCATTCGACAAATGCCCATGCTGTGAGGAAATCCGCTGTTTTGTGCTAAAAGGCCGCTTGGTGTCAGCCTCCAGCATCCCCCAGTCATAATTAGCTTCCAGCACCAGGCCTTCGACTCCTTCCAGCGCCTGAAAGACCTGCGCATCAACATGCCCTAAATCCGTCGCCACGCCTACCCGGCGCTCTCCCTTCGAAATGACATATCCAACCGGTTCCACCGCATCATGTGGCAGCGGAAAGGTCCCGATCTCAAATCCTTCCCACGAAAATTGCTGTCCGCCCTCGAAAGCGACCCATTCAGCTTGTTGCTTCAGCCCCTCTTGAACCACCCGTCCGGTCATCACGCTCGCCACAATCGGCACCCGCCATTTCCGCAAAAAGACATCCAGCCCCCGAACATGATCACCATGTTCATGCGTCAATAATATCCCGGTTAGCTGCTTCGGGCTCACTCCCAGCGCCTCCAGACGCAATCCCAGCTGCTTTGCGCTCAATCCGGCGTCGACGAGAAGGTATTTCCCCTCGCTTTCCACCACGGTCGAATTTCCACCGCTACCACTTCCTAGAACCGCAAAACGCATCGCCTTGACAGTGCTCTAAATACAGCCGTGAAGCAATCAATTGAAATGAGGAATGTTCATTCCCCTTACCCATTTCTCACCAAGTTCTCCTCGTTGCTCGCAATCGTATTCACAAGGGTTCCGGCTACGATGATAAGAACGATCGAAACACCCTCATCCATGATCGAGAGTTTTGATGCTGCCTGATATTCGGTAATGCTCTCCGCCTTCATGTAGGCTTTTGTAGAAATCCGGGTCATGACTCCTGAAAACAGCCACGCGGCTCACCACCAACCCAGCAATTGACCACCAAGTTGATAAAACCAACCCTTGAGATCTCTGCTGATTTGTAGAATCTCCTTCATCGCCTCAAAGGGCTTAAATAGATTCAGGATGGGAATGAAATAGTAACCAATCGACCATCCAGGAGTAAACTTCACTCCCTTGGCTCCGAATCCCAGGGAATTCATGTTTGCCCTGCGAATCCATTTCAAAAACACAAATCCAGTCACGATTTAAACCAAAATCACCTCCCCATTCTATTTGCGTCCTCACGAAATCGCTCCTAATATCTCTGAATTATCCATGAAGTTTCTTCTCCTACTTTTCTTCGTCGCTTTTTTCGCCTTGAGCTGCACGCACACCAGCGGCACGCCTGACGGACGCATCAGCAAGAACCCTCAATTCTACGACTCACTCGACGCTCGTGAACAACTTATGGTCAAAACCGGCCAAATCGAAAGCGGCATGTCCAAATCCTCCGTCTGGCTCGCTTGGGGAGAACCAGCCGCCAGAAATTATGGTCAAAACGGCAGCGCTCGTACTGAGCAATGGATCTACCGCAACTACCGTCCTATTTACACCCAGTCCGTCTTCGGAGGCTCGGGATACGGACAACTCCGCGGCCGCCACCACTACAACTACGGATACTACGGAAGCGGCCTGCGACTGGGCGTCAACTACGTCCCCTATCCCTCGGCCCGAGTCGATTTTGAAAACGATCTCGTCGTCCAGTGGACCCGGGGCAGCCGCCGTTAAGTCTACTTCAACAGACTTTTCCCTGTCATCTCCTTGGGAGCCTTGACCCCAAGCATATCGAGAAGAGTCGGAGCGACATCCGCAAGAATTCCACTGGCGACATTCCGCTGCTTGGCATCTTCCGCAACATACCAAAGATGCACCAGATTAGTGGTGTGCGCGGTGTGAGGCGAACCATCGGCATTGCGCATGAATTCGCAATTTCCGTGATCCGCCGTGATGAGAAGCTTTCCTCCCAAACGCAGCGCCTCCTCGGTCACCGCCTTCACTGCTTCATCAATCCGCGTCACTGCTTTCTTGGCAGCTTCCACCACGCCGGTGTGTCCCACCATATCGGGATTGGCGAAGTTGATAATGACCAGATCGTAATCCTTCAAATGCGTCACCACGTAGTCCTCAACCTCTTCCGAACTCATCTCCGGCTTGAGGTCATAAGTCGCGACATCCTTGGGCGAAGGGACGACCTTGCGATCCTCTCCCTGATAATTTTCCTCCAAGCCGCCGTTAAAGAAATACGACACGTGCGGGTATTTCTCGGTTTCCGCAATTCGCAGCTGAGTCTTGCCTGCTTTCGACACCGCTTCACCGAGCGTCATCTTGATCGTTTCCGGCGGGAATACCACCGGACAGTCGTAAGTCTCATCATATTCAGTCAGCGTCAAAAACTTCACTTTGGGACGACGTCCCGCCTTGAACTCTTTAAAGGTCGGACGAGTCAGGAATACCTCGCAAAGTTGACGCGCCCGGTCAGCCCGGAAATTAAAGAAGATCACAACATCCTCATCACGCACACGCTTTTGCTCATGACTGAAGAAAATCATCGGCATGAGGAATTCGTCGGTCTTATCTTGAGAGTATTTTTGCGCAATCGCCTCGCTGGCCAAAATATCGTGCTTCTCCCCTTTTCCCCAAACGATGGCATCCCAGGCCAACTTCGTCCGCTCCCAGCGACGATCACGGTCCATTGCGTAGTAACGTCCGATCACGGTGGCGATGCGGGCATTATACTTCGCCAATTCATCCTCAACATAACTCACATACCCTTGTCCGCCGGTGGGCGAAGTGTCCCGTCCATCGGTGATGGCATGCACCATCATGTCCTCGCATCCGCTTTCGCGCGCCGCTTTGGCTAAGGCAATCAATTGGTCTTGGTGACTGTGCACTCCGCCATCGGAAACCAATCCGATAAAGTGAACCCGCTTTCCTTTCGCGCTCTTGAAGGCGGCTTTGAGAGTTTTGACGTCCTTCAGAGTATCCCCCTTGATCGCCTTATTAATCCGCGTCAGCTCCTGATAAACGATCCGTCCCGCTCCAAGATTCAAATGCCCCACTTCAGAGTTTCCCATCTGCCCGTCAGGAAGCCCCACATCCAGTCCGGACGCCGAGAGCGAACCTTTCGGGTAACACTTCTCCATTTCGTCGTGAAACGGCGTGGCTGCCAGCTCAACAGCATTGCCATCTTTCTTCGCCGTTTTCTTACCACCTGGATTTACACCCCAACCGTCACGAATAATCAAAACTACAGGTTTCTTCGCCATTGCGAGACCGTGTTAAGCCGATCAGCCAGCGACTAAAAGCTAAATCCCTTCTCCCTCGATCCCATCACCCTATTTTTCCAATTTACCAAGACCATTTCTAATGAAATTTTCGCACCGCCCGATCTCGCGTCCAAATCACAACAATCATCTTAAACAACAAATCCGCCAATTGGGTGCCACTCACCCCAATTCCTTGACAGCCTGCGCCCAATGATTCACCGCAAAACTCACAATATCTCTGTCGAAATCAAATAATTTCTCGTTAAACATCCCACCAAGGTGATTGCGAATCTCTTCTTCGTAATCGCTAAATTCCAAACCAAGCATTCTATACCGGGCTTCTCGATACTGCTCGATTCGGGCCATCCCATATTCTTTTCCGAAGGGAGAGTGATTGTCGTATCAATATCTAGACAACCAAACACCTTTACGATAACTTCTAGCTATCATCAGAGTTAGTAGCAGGCAACACTTGCACTTTTTCATGCGAAGCCATCAATGATCCAAATGAAAAAACACCAAGTAGCATCCTGCAATAGTTTTGATTTAGCAAAACGACTCGGTGCCTACTCGGCTGTTGCCGCAGCGACCGCCTCGGTGGCAGATATAGCCGGGGCTGCCGAAGTGATTTGGGATATTCCCGACATCGTAGTCGGGGATGATCCTGGTCTTCTGTTCAACATGGTAACTGGCGAAACCGCCAGCGCTGCCAGCAATAATGGAAACGCAACTCCGGGCTCGATGCGTTTGATCGGCAATTACGCTGCGGATCGAGGTGGCGGAGCTTATATCTACACCCCTGCCTCAAGTACATTCGGCGCCTTCGTAGGTGTTGGGTCAGACGCCATCCTGCTTGCAGCCGGCGCCCAAATCGGTGAGAACCAAACCTTCGGCGGGAACGCCGATTCCGCTTCGATTGGCAACTATGCGAACTTGAACAACTGGAACCCGGAGGGCACGCGGGGATTTGTTGGAATTCGTTTCAAGCTCGACGATGCCACCCACTACGGCTGGGCCGACATCACTTACAATGACGCCCTAAATACCGCAACGCTTCACGCCTTTGGCTACAATGACACCCCCGAGGCCGCATCCGCTCCTCCCAGCTCTTCGGCCCCTGCACCACTGGCCATCACCCAATTTGCACACGACACAGATGCCAACACGGTGACCGTGACCTGGCGGAAAACTACCGCCACATCCTACATCCTCAAATACTCGACCGACATGAGCGACTGGAATCAGGATCTGGATGACGGAATCACCGCAGCCGATGACGAGAATCCCGAAGATACAGATCACATCACAGTGACTTTCACCTTGTTTGAACCTCTGACAGAAGAGCCTGATCTCTTTTTCCGTATCGAAGAAGAAATCTAATTTGAAACTCCCCGGGAAATCACTTATCTCGTTCCCCTGCCTGATAACATTCACAACCTAACCGGAGCATTCACACGGTGTGGCGATTATCATTCACCACCCTCTCGTTTTTAAATCAGATCGACCGATGATCGAACCAAAACGCCTCGCCAAACGAGTCCTATTGATCGGGTGGGACGCCGCCGACTGGAAACTCATCGACAAATACCTCGCCGAGGGGGCAATGCCGAACATGCGGAGATTTCTGGATCGGGGAGCCCGGGGCAATCTCGCTACGCTAAAACCCATCCTTAGCCCAATGCTCTGGAATTCAATCGGGACCGGGAAACGGGCGTATAAACACGGAATCCATGGGTTCACCGAACCGATGCCGGATGGCAAGGGAGTACGTCCCTCGTCTAGCACCACTCGAAAGTGCAAGGCGCTTTGGAATATTTTGACTCAGGAGGGAATGACCACCAACGTCGTCTCCTGGTTCGTAGGGCATCCCGCCGAACCGATCAACGGGATCTGTATCTCCGACCTTTTTCAAAAAGTCCCGCTCAACAAAAAAAATCCTCAACATTGCTCTCTCCCGCCCTTATCCGATGGCTGTATATTTCCCGAATCACAGCGCGAGAAATTGTCCAATTTAAGGGTTCACCCTTTAGAAGTGACCGCAGAGGCCATTAAGTTCTTCATCCCCCAAGCCACGAAAATCGACCAAGAAAAAGACCCGCGATTGCAAGTCTTCGCAAAACTCTACGCAGAGATGCTCAGCGTCCACAACGCTGCCACCTATGCTATCCAACAGAACGATTGGGACTTTATGGGAGTCTATTACGATTCCATCGATCACTTTGGCCACGGCTTCATGGAGTATCACCCGCCGCGCATGGCCCACGTTAGCGAGAAGGATTTTAAAATCTATCGGGACGTGATAGCGGCTTGCTACAAGTTCCACGACCTTATGCTGGGGCGGTTGATGCAGCTTGCCGGGGACGACACCACCCTCATTCTCTGTTCGGATCACGGATATCATTGCGACCATCTTCGACCAAGGGAAACGCCAAAAGAACCAGGTGGTCCGGCCGTCTGGCACCGAGATCAGGGAATCATCGCCATGGCCGGTCCTGGCATCAAAAAGGGCGAGAAAATCTACGGTGCCAACCTACTCGACATCGCTCCTACTGTTCTTAATTTGCTTGGGCTTCCTGCGGGAGAGGACATGGATGGGAAACCGATGGCACACGTGATCGGCGACCAGTGGTGGCATCCTCCTAGGCTGATCTCCAGTTGGGAAGACGTGCCCGGCGAAGCGGGAATGCATCCAAAGCACGAGCAACAGGACCCATTCGCAGCACGAGAGGCCTTACGCCAACTGGTAGAACTGGGATACATTGAGGAGCCTGCCGAGGACTTGGAAAAGGCAGCCAGAGATGCTTCACGCGAAGCAAACTACAACCTCGCCCGTGCCTGCCACGACGGAGGATTGCTGGAGAAGGCCGCCAGCCATCTGGAGAAACTCTACCGAGACTCCCCCGAACATACTCGTTTCGGCCTTGAGCTTGCACGGGTCTATCTGAAACAAGGTCGGTTCGAAGAAACCCGCTCGGTGGCCGAGGGCTTACTGTCGATGATCGAGAAGAGAAATCTCACAAAAATCGAACAGCTCAACGAGGCCTTGCGTAAAATTGATGAACAGCCCGAGGAGATCATCGCCACCGCGAAAGATCAACAGGAAAAGAGGCACCGTAAGCAAGTGAATACCGAGGGAGCCAAAACCGGAAAGGAGAAACGCAAACCGCGAAAAATCGAGCCACTCACCTCCCTTGATAATGAGGAATTTCTAGCGCAACGCAGACGTCAATTGCAAAAAACAGTCGATAAAATCCGCCATTACAACGTGCGCGCCGCCCCGACAGTCTGCCTGCTGCTTGGACGCTTGGAGGCGATGGATGGCAATTACAAAAAAGCCCTCACTTATTTGGGCAAAGCGGAGCAAGCCGAGCCACAACTGCCCGGATTGCATTTGCAGCTGGCCCAAACTTATCTCCGTATGCGCAGAAACGATGAGGCGGTGCGGGCTGGCGAGAAAGCTCTCGAGATCGACCCTGACAACGCTCAGGCCCACGAGGTGCTGGCTGCCGTTCTAGCGCGCCTAAAGCGCCACGAGGAGGCTGCCGACCACGCACTGAGCGCGGTGGAACTGATCCACAGTATGCCCCGAGCACACCTTCGACTCGGTGCGACGCTAGCAAGACTTGGCCTATACGAAAAGGCCGTGGAGGCATTCCAAACCTGCCTCAAATTGGCACCGAACACGCCAGCGGCCCATCGCTACCTGGCGATGATCTATCGCACCAAACTTGGACTCCGGGATCTCTCCTCGACACATTCCTTCAAGCTTAAGATGCTACAGGATCAGAATAGAATGGGTTGTAATCCTGCTGCCGAACCGGAGAATTCGCCCTCTTCCCATCCGAAGCCAGTCTTAAATACGGTTGCGATATCTTCCAAGCCCGGATTGTCGGGCGATCAAAGCGAGGTCATCACCATTGTAACAGGCCTGCCTCGATCGGGGACCTCGATGATGATGCAGATGCTGGTCGCAGGAGGCCTTCCTCCGCTCACCGATGGAATTCGCGAGGCCGACACCTCCAACCCAAAGGGCTACTATGAATATGATAAAGCGAAGCAGCTTGGCAGCGACGCGGGCTGGATCAGCGAAGGAAAGGGCAAGGTTGTCAAGATTGTGGCTCCGCTCCTTCCGCTGCTCCCAAGCAAAATTGACGGTATGCCCGCTCACTATCGCATCGCATTCATGGAGCGGGCTCTTGAGGAAGTCGTGTCCTCACAACGCACCATGCTCGACCGCCAGCAACGCAAAGGTGCCAAACTCGATCAAGCCCGCCTTGCTGAGGTCTTCCTCGGACAGCTACAGAATATCCATACCGTAATTGCAGATCGCGGAATCCCCTGTATCAGAGTCCAGCACGCGGAGGCAATCCGCGATCCTCTTTCCGTGGCGAATCGCCTAAACCTCTTCTTTGACAAATCGCTCGACACGACCGCAATGGCCGCAGTCGTCGACCCGTCGCTCTACCGGGAACGGGGAAAAAACTAAGGGGACGCATGTCCCCGCCGATGGCTTTGGCGAAATTGCGTTGGAGAAACACCTCTCAAGCATACGTCTGGTAGTCGCGACGGCTCGGATGACGTCGTTCACCCGGATCATCTGATCACTAGATTCGGCAATGTAGCGCAGAGCCTCTCGCACGATTTGGTCTTCGGGGTTTTCACTGGGTGCGGGGAATTGGGGTGAGTAGATCGGGGTATTAAGTTCGCCTTCCTGATACAACTTCAAAAACCTTCTTAGCCGCATTGTGGCCGGGGACCCCGCTCACCGCACCTCCGCGCTTCGCGGACGAGCCACAAATGTAAATCTGTGGATGAACGGTCTCAACTCCCCAAGTGCCGACCTCATCCTCGGCGTCGGCAAATGGCCAAGTCAGGTCGCCGTGGAAAATATTACCTTTGGGCAAGTGGATTGCCTTTTCGAGATCAACCGGGCTCATCGCCTCAATGCAAAGATCGCCATTGGCATCTTTCGCCAGACAGGATTCGATCGGCTCGTCCAAATGTTGGTTGATCCCCGACAAATATTTCGACACCACTTCTCCCCGCACGCGTTCGTTGTCTTTCTCAAAAAGACGGTAGGGCATGTCTAGTCCGAATAAAGTCAAGGTGTGAAAACCGCGCCGCTTCAAGTCATCAGATAGAATGGAATCGTCGGTCAAGGTGTGGCAGTAGATCTCCCCCGGAGGCCTATCGGGAACCTTACCGGACATACTCTGCCGATAGCTCTCCATCATCTGCTCATAGCCTTCGTCGATATGAACAGTTCCCGCGAAGGCCTCGCTGGCAGGATAAAGATCAGAGCGGATCTGCGGAAGTCTCTCCAGTAACATGTTGATCTTAAATCCAGCTCCTTCGACAACATCCGTCCCAACGCCGCTACAAGCGCCAGTCAACTGATCGAGCACTTGGGCGGAGGCATTGCACAAGACGAAGCGAGAATCGACCTCGTATTCATCGCCATCCATCTCATACGTAATCGAAGAACGGGGCACGCCCGGGTTAAGCTTGGAAACCTCGGCTCCTGTTTGAAAGGTCACTCTCCCCGTGGACTCCGCTACCTTCACCAACTCATGGACAAGTGATCCCATCCCACCCACCGGGACACGCCACTCTCCCGTCCCCCTGCCGATGACATGATAGAGAAACGACCGGTTCTGCAACAAGGTCGGGTCATGCGGGTAGGTCGGCACACCAATCCGGCCATCAGTGAACACCATCCCGCGCACCAGATCATCCGAAATCAGCTCCTCAATCACCTTGCCCAGCGGTTCCTCGATGAGAGCCTGCCACGCTTCTTTTCCTCCGCTATCCAGACGTGCCCGCATTTGATCACGACTCACCAATGGCTCGGTCAGACTCGGCCAGATGATTGCGGCCAAGCGCTCTTGCATCTCCTGCAGTTCAAGGTAACCCCGGTAGTCACCATCACTACCAGTGAGCCCCTTGAACGCGGCTCGATCAGATTCAGGGTCATTGTAACGAAGAAGTAGTTCGCGACGCGTTCCATTTTCGAAAGTGGGCGTCCAAGAGGCCGTTTTTCGAGAGCGCAACTCCAGATCGAGTCCGAGATCCGAAACGATCTTCTCCGGAAACAGGCTCACCAGATAGGAATAAACAGAGAGGCGGGCCTCCATTCCCTCAAATGCCATTTCCGATTTGGTGGCACCACCAATTTCCGCATTACGTTCCAACACCAGGACTGACAAGCCTGCCTTGGCGAGATAACAGGCTGACACGAGACCGTTGTGCCCGCTTCCGATAATCGCGACATCGTAACTTGAATCGATTGCGGTCACTTCGGTTGAATGAATTTTAGTTTGTTCATGATTTTTCACGATAGAGTGTCGGATCCACGAAGGCAACCATCACCAAGCCATCGAGCGATCCATCGAAGAACAGGCCCTACCCTCAGCGACACGCCCTGGCCGGAATAAGGGTATCCAAGTCCGGCATCTAATCCGACTAATTATCCCCCAGCAATTTAATCCGGATATTTCGGAAGCGAACTTCGAACCCTCCCGGAGAATGATACTGTAAGGCAATTACTCCCTCCTTGGCGGACTTGGCTGGATTTTTGTCATCGAGTTCGATCGTCACCGTTCCGTTCAGTTCCTGCTTCAGTTTCGTTCCGCTGGCTGTAATGCGATAATTGTTCCACTGGTCACCCGCCTTAATCTCAGGAGCCTTGTCCTTGTATTTCCAGACCAACGTTCCGCGTCCCCCTTCTTCGTAGAGTTTCCCCCAACAGCCGCTTGCAAAATCAGCCTGATAGCCTTTCACTACCCACTTGTTGGCGCCGCGCTCGGAATGCTTGGATCGATATTGAATTCCGCTGTTTCCCTTCCTGCCGACCAATAAGCAGTCCAGTTCAAGCACGTAGTTTGAAAAGGGCTTCTTGAAAATCAGGAAAGTATTCCCTCCCTCTAGCTTCTCGATTTCCCCGGAAATGTAACCATCCTTCACCCGCCAAACCTTGGGGTCCCCATTCCATCCGGTTAGGTCTCTCCCATTAAACAGCGAGATCCACCCCTCGGCATCAGGTTTCGGAAGAGTCACGATATCCTCGGCTGACAAGGAACTAGCAGCAAAAGCGAGAGAGAGAATCTTAGCGATGAACTTCATGATTTCAGAAAGGCCTTGGGACAGAAGGTATTAATTATACGTTCGCCACTACACCAATCTTAGCACTCGATTGGAAACTTCCAAACCTCATCAACAAGCGTCTGACTCCTGGATATCGTCGCGACATATTACTCAGGGTTCTCATTCAGACTTTTTCCCTTCGCCCGAAGGATTTCCTCATCCTGATTCGTAAAAAACTCTCCCGCATTACCCTGCCGCATTTTAAACGCCCACCTGAATGGCCCGAGTGCAAAAAGCTTCTTCCGAAACGACTCACCCACCCACCTCGAAAGAAATACGTCACCCTGTCAATCAGGTGCCGCGCTGCGGGAATAAAAGAAGCGCACTTGCCGTCCAGGTAAGTTAGCCTCCTTCAGACCGTCATGCCCAGCAGCTCTCAATTCATCTACGAAGTCCTCGAACACCAAAAGACGGACCTTCTCATCCACCTCCTTCAGACTGAGGCCGACTTGCCTTACCTACTTGTCATTTTACGCACGAGAGAAGCCCTTCACGCCGTCACCGCGGCGCTCAGCCAGGCCGGACTTCCTTTCCAATCCCTTCATGGGACCAAAAAGCCCGAACTCCGCGACCACGCGCTACGGGATTTCAAAGAAGGCAGGCTCAGAGCCCTCGTCGCAACCGAGGCTGTCGCCCGTGCCAGCGATCTCGACGGCATCCGCCATATTCTGCAATTTGATTTCTACGAAGTCGCCGCCGACTACCTCCTCCGGCTGGATACCGTGCGGGAATCCCAAGGAAGCATCGCTACCTTCGTCACAACGAAGGAAAAGAACCTCCTGAAAAAACTCGAAGATCTCGCCGCAGAAAAGCTCCCGCGCATGAAGTCGGAAAGCTTTGCCTACGCAGCCAGCGGAACGGCCCCAAAAACCAAGAAGGCCAAAAAGAACGTCTCCAAACCCCTCCAACACAAAAAGCCCAAGCTCAGAAACGGAGGCCGCGACAACAAAAAGAGCAAGCGAACCAAGAAACGCTGATGCCCAAATCGATTTGGAATATTTCTTGACTCTAGGATCAATCGAAATCACCCCCGCTCTTGGCACTGAATCTGCGGCTAACTCGTCGCGGTGCCACCCCAGCCCCCCAACCCTCCCGGAAAAGTGCCTTCAGATTGTGACCCACCCCTAAAAATGGCTAAATCAAAAAAAGGACCTCGGATCCTCTTCGTCACTCCCGAAATCTCCTACGTCTCCAAAAGACTCAGCGTCGCCATCCACCCCTTCTCGGAAACGCTTTCCCACATCGGCTATGGGGGTTCGGACTTTGTCTTCATCCATCATCCTTCTAGCCCTGCGGTCTCCCGCAAATGATCGGAACCCGCTACGGAGCACTACCTATCGCTAACGCTACCGGCGGACTCATCGACACGGTGAAGCACTTGAACGTTGAGGAAAAATCCGGTAACGGGTTCCTCTTCGAGCACTTCAGTGCCGAAGGCCTCCGCTGGGCTGTTGATAAGGCCATGGAATTCTAGCAACTACCCGACGAAGTCCGGAGTCCACAAATCGCCCGCGTCATGGTCGAGTCCAAAGAGACTTTCTCCGACAAGCGCGTTGTCGCCGACTACATGGAGCTTTATCAAAAGATCGACCGACGGCCTACTTCTTGAGCCACTTCGCTCCGTATTCGTTTTTGGGATTACGATAGATAGAGTGAATATGATCGAGTGGATCTCCACCAAGATCCTGTCCGGTGTATTCGATAATCAACTCGGGGGCCATGATGTGATACGAAGCATCGCTTCCGGGAACAAATGGCCCATGCCAGGCGAAGTGGGCTTGCTTCAAATGCGCAGCAATTTCCTTCATGCGCAACTTGGCCGCCTCAGCGGGGAGATCCGCCACCCAAAGACCAGCCAGTTTCAGCAGAATAGCATGTTGCGCCTTAGTCAGTGAGTCGCACTTCAGGCCCTTCCCTTCGGGAGTCACGCCATCGCGACCTGGTCCCGCTTGCATTCTGCCGCGCTTCGGAGCCACGACAGCTTGCTTGCGCTGCTTTTCGTCGAGGCTCTTCATGAATTCATAAGCATAGGCAATTTCGTTTTCCATTGGAGCGATTTCTTCCTTGCCCAAATAAAAGACATGGGGCTGCGTTCCGATAAATGAAGGAGAGTTCGTCATTCTCTCACCCACCATAGTCAGGTTGACTGCGACATGATGACCATCCCACTGCACTCCCCAGGGCTCCGTTTCCGAGGGTGTCCCAAAGATTGCGATCCAATAATTGGCCGAACCAAACCCTCCCCGCTTCACAGCGCGCGCCTCGTTCCTGATAAGCAAGTCATCCGCCATCATGATGTTTCGGGATTTCAGGTAACCCGATTCGCTCATCACGGTGGAGAGAAAAGCACAAGCTGCTTCCAATTGAGGCTTCTTCAAATCCCCCAATCGCAGACCCCCGTCATCCGCCTTGGTCGGCACGTTGGTCCACTTCTTTTTTTCGGGATCATTGAAAGGCAAAAGCAGCTGCTTTTTCTCATCGGCCGAGAGCATCGCAATCAAGGCATTTGCCGCCGCCACCCTTGCCTTGGGAGACCGGTCTGATTCCGCAGGCTTAACTGCCGCAAAGACCTCGCTTGCCAAAGTCCACGCTTTGTGGGTTTTGGAAAAACTCACACTCACTCCACATCCGAGGACCAACAGAGACGCTGCAATACGATTCATGCCGCTACTTCAAGACGAATCTCGGCTTCATGGGAAGCCTCTTTTTCCACCAAGCCCTGTGGCGCCTCTCTCAATTTCCTGACGACCAAGGCTACCGATAAACAATTCGCGCCGAATTTCATCGTTCAGGACCCCGCCGAAAAACTTACTAAAAAAAAGTGAACCTCAAGATACGAAATATCCCGCTGGCGGCGGCACTCAACAATATCCTCGATCAAACGGGAGCTCGGTCGCGCTATCACGAGCACGCACCGTAATTAGGCCAAACTAGCAACTGCAATCACACCGTTGATTTTTTTGCGAGCCATGGGGAAGATTTTTCCCTATGGCTCTCTTCGTGAAGAAGTGGAATTTTCAAGACCGGATCATCGCCCCCTCCCTCCTCGCTGCCGACTTTGGCCGGGTCGCAGATGAAACCACCCGCGCTATCAACAGCGGAGCGGATTGGCTTCACCTCGATGTCATGGACGGACATTTCGTCGATAATATCTCTTTCGGACCCGCCCTGATTCAGGCCATCCACGAAACCAACGACGTCTTCTTGGACGTTCACTTGATGATCACGCGTCCTGATCACTTCCTCCCCCGCTTCGTTGCCGCCGGAGCCGACATGATCACCGTTCACATTGAGCCCGAAGCCGATCACGATGTTGCCCTCACTTTGAAAGCAATTCGCGAAGCCGGATGCCAGGCCGGACTGGCATTCAATCCCGCCACCCCATTTGCGGCAGTGGTTCCCTACCTGCAGGACGTCAACCTCCTCCTTGCCATGACCGTTGTTCCCGGATTCGGCGGCCAGTCGTTTATGCCCGAAGTCATGCCCAAGATCGAAGAGGCCGTCGCATTCCGCACAGATCACAATTTAGCTTATCATATCGAAGTCGACGGAGGAATCGGAGCCGAAACGGCCCCGATTGCCATTGCCGCCGGCGCCAACGCTCTCGTTGCCGGCTCGTCGACTTTCAAAACTCCCGATATGAAGGAGGCCGTCTCCCGGATCCGCAAAAGCTAGGTTGCCCCGGGAAAAACCCCTTGATAGAGTGATTGGATGAAAGCGTTGTTCTGCTCTCTACTCATTCTAATAGGCGCGATGCACGGTGCCGAGTGGACCGAAATGCGAGTCTGGACCTCGACCTCGGGATCGAAAGTCACAGCGGAAGCTTCCAGCCTGACCAACGGACAAGTCACTCTGGAGACCGAAAGTGGAAAACGAATTACCCTTTCCATTCGCAAGCTGGTCGAAGCCGACCAAAAGTTCCTCGAGGCCCACTTCAGCAAAAAAAACGACAAAGACCCAAGCAAGGGATCCAAACCCGATACGAATCTCGTCACTGGAAAAATCCTAGGCCCCATCGAGGCTGATCACGATTCAAGTTACCACCTTTACATTCCCAAGAGTCTCACCAATGGAGTCGAAGCCCCCTTGCTTCTCTGGACCGGAGGCGGGGGAGGAAAAAGCGAAGACTTAAAACGTCTCATCAATGGAGCGGAAATAATCGGGATGATTCTCGCCGTCTCCGTTGAAGCCAAGGAAGGCAACGAAGATCAATGGCCTGTCAGCCTGGCTCACTGCAAGGATTGTGTTCGTCACATCACCCGAACCACGCCGGTGGACTCCGACTCCATCTTTTATGGCGGCCAGAAAGGCGGAGGAGCCGTAGCCATTCACAACGCATTTAAAATGGGCTCAGCCGGAACACTTACCATTTCGGGCTATATTTCACGATGGAGCGATGGCTCCACCAAGGGGCACCATTTCATGGCCGGTCCGGCCCGATGCTCCAGCCGTTACCTCACCGCTCATGCCGCAGTCACCCTCGGGCCGACCGCGATGCACTGGATGTTCCCGGGAGAAAACGGCACTGGTCATCAGGACATCACCGACTTTGGCCTCCTCTGGATTTACGCTTCGCACCTCTACAGCGAAATCGCCGCTCGTCAGGAGGAAAAGACCCAGTTTGAAAAACGATTTTTGCCGTGGCTCAAAAGCCTGATTGAAATCTCACCGGGAGAAGGACTCTTCTACGTCAATCACCTCCTTGAGGAATGCCCCCTCAGCGGAGAAATCAAGGAGACCATGGAAGGGATACAATACAAACTCAATGCCAACGTCGGGGCCCTAAAATACGTCAAAGGCCGCAGAGCCACGATTGAGTATTCCGATGACCAACTTTCGGGCTTTGGGATTCAATTCGAGGTTATGAAGAACCACATCACCCCCAAGATCGAAATGTCCGCCAAACGTCTCAAAAAGAAGTATGGTGAACTACCGGAACTGGATCGGATCACCGAGGAGCTCACCCAACCGACAGGCGGATAAGCTCCCTATCGCTTATTGAACCTCGCCACCTCGCGTTGGGCTTCGCGTAGCTCGGTCTTCTTCTTGAGATCGTGACGCTGATCACTATGGCTTTTTCCTTTGGCCAGCCCCAATTCCGCCTTCACCCGGCGGCCTTTGAAATAAAGCCTCAGACAGACAATCGTGAAACCCTTCTGCAAAGTTGCCTGGGAGAGTTTGAGAATTTCGCTCTTGTGAACGAGTAACTTGCGTGGCCGCTTTGCCTCGTGCTGAAAATACGAGCCCGCAGTCTGCCACGGCTGGATATCACAGCCATAGAGCCACAATTCGTTTCGGTCCAAGCGGGCGAAAGCATCGCGGATATTCACCTTCCCTTCTCGAATTGACTTCACCTCGGTTCCCTTCAAGACCAATCCGGCCTCGAATTTGCCCGTGATGTGGAATTCACGGTTCGCGCGTTTGTTATTGGCAACATCTCCAGACATGGAACGAGACAGAGAGAGCTACCGCAAACCGCCCCGGGCAATTAAGCCTCGGTTTCGATCAGCTTGATTTTACCCTCGATAATCTCAGTCAGCGCAATATCGGCAAATCCCATACTGGGAACAGCATTGATAAGCGGTGAACGACCTTGATTCAACTGAGTCACCCGTTTTGACACGAGGTTGACTAGGACGAGGGGGTCGGGGACAATTTCGGCAGCCTGTTCGACAAGATCACTTTTCATAGGTATCGCACTGGATCGTGGAGGAGGCGGCTGGTCTTCAAATGGAATTATATTATCAGCAGACATCTCTCCGGAAATGATGCGGGCGAAGGACTCACCCGCGGGCGAAGTTGAAAACCACAAAACAAGATGACTGACAAGCGTAAAGTCAGCCAGCCACCTCGAAACTGCCTTTAAAACTCTAATCCGACCCGAACACCAACCATTCCGGGATCTCCGGGGGATCCAGCAACGATCGCATCGTTAATGAAAGTGTAATATTCTTCATCGAGCATATTCCGCCCGAATACCGCCGCATTCCAGTTCTCAGCCCGATATCCAATCTCAGCATCCCAGATTTGGTAACTCCCTTGCTTGAAATTGGATGTGTTCGCGGCATTGTAATATGTCGTGCCAATCGAGCGAACAGAGGACTGAAGGTAAATTTTCTCGGTAACATCATAGCGGAAGCCGAGGCTGGCGGTAACTTCCGGGAGAAACGGTACCTGACTACCATCGCGATTCACCCCACCAAGATCGGTGTAATCATCGAACTCAATCTCACTAATTCCCGCCGAGGCACTCAGCGTGAGATTGTCAACCGGACGCCAGTTGGCCTCCAACTCCAATCCAAGAGCCGTCACCCGCTCGGCATTCACTATGATGAAATCGGTAGTGAGTGGAACAGAGGCATTGAATTGATAGTCGTCAATTCGCTTGAAATAGCCTCGGAGCTCTGCCCCCACGGAGGAATCGGCACTTTCATAGCGAAGTCCAATCTCGCTTTCCCAAGACGTTTCCTCATCGAAGGAGGATGTCGCTGGATTGTCACTAAAAGCGGTATAACCCTCGGGTTTGACACCAATCGATGTTCTAGCAAACAATGAGGTCTCGTCATTGAGCTGATAAGTCGCTCCGAGTGTGGGTGAGAAATACCAGCCGTTACTTTCGGCAGACTGCACCGCGATCGGACCTCCTGGGGCAAACAAGCTCGTCTTACTCCGATCCAACCTCGTGTCAGTGTATTGAAGCCGACCTCCAACGTGGAGAATCAGAGCCTCGTTGGCATCCCATTCCATGTTTCCAAACAAGGAAACACTTTTCTCATCCAAGGAGAAATTCGTCGTCTGCCTCTCAAAAACGCCGGGGAAGGGGGTTGGGAAAGAGCGTTCGGCAGATCCGCCGCTGTCTTTACTTAGGTAAAACATCCCGGCATTCCCCCGCACCGCCGCATTCTGATCAGATTGCAGACGATACTCTTGAGTAAACATCTCCTGATCCTGCGCGATCAAGGAAGCCGATATCGAAGCGGGACTCAAATCCAAATCCGCCGTGCTCGGGTCAAGTTCCCAATTTTGGAAAGAACTTACCGAAATCAATTCGGCCCACCCTAAATCCTGCTTCAAGTGGAGTGAGAGTTGCAAACGATCAAGATTTGTCCGCCCCCTAAAATCACTGCTATTCTGGTAAGGATCTGAACCACCGAGGATTCCAAAAGGATTTGTCTGCCCCGGCAAAATCGTCAAGCGCTGCGCCCCGTCCCGATTCGTCTCCACCATTGCTCGTAACTGCAATTCGGAACCAGCACCCGGACGGTAGTAGAGACTTCCCAGGGCACCAAATTGCTCACGAGTATCCTCATTTCCAGAATCAAAGGTGTTGTCGTTAAAGCTACTCCGGCGCTTGAAATAACTCTGCAAGGTATAGCTCCATTTGTTATTGATGGGCCCACTCGCACTCAAGCGGTAATTTTGGCTATCGTAGCTGCCGAATTCCCCACTCAGCTTATAGCTCGGTTCATCAGTCGGTCCCGCCGTGCGCATCTCAAGAACGCCACCGGCTCCATTGCGGCCAAAACGGCTCCCTTGGGGACCACGGTGAAGCGTCATCTGCTCCAAATCAAAAAACTCAGTGGGATATCCGTAAACATCGCCAAATGGAACATCATCCACAATCATCGCCAAGCCCGTAGAACCGAAGAAGGTCGTGTTGCTCGTCCCGCGAATCGACAGGATGTCACCATAGCCGGCCGAATCAGAACTAATCGCACCAAACCCCGGCAGGGCACCTTGGAGCTGACTCACCTGCTCCGGTTGGGAAATCTTCACCAGTTCCGGCGTTTTCCCCTCGGACTCACGCTCGCCCGTCACCACCAAAGGCTCCAGAACCTCTTGGGCCATCGCCAAAGAACCAAACAACAATGCGCTCAAACAAAAACTGACTTGTTTCATAAGGCGACCAAACTGACTTGAATCAACCCCCCGTCAACTCCTAAAATTTCCCCTTATCTGTGACATTCAGGCTTCCAACTCCGTAAGCCGCTTCTCAGCCTCGCGGCGCAATACGCAGATCTTAAAAGCTCTTTCCATTCTCCCGCTATCGCCATCTTCTGTAACGCAGCGACCCTCTGGCCCGGATGATAAAAAACCATGGGAGTAGAATAAATCAACCCAGCAACACCAGTTAGCAAACAAAGATGCTCACCACGGGAAACGGTCGAGAGCCATATCATCAAATTGGGAAGAACGATCCTTACACACAGACAGAAAAAACGCCCGGTTATTCCACCGGACGTTCCTAAAACAATAATCGAACCTACGGTTATTCGTCAATGTAAGCGCGGTGACCTTCTTTCTTAAGCTCCTTGAGATTGTCAATCGCGACGTCCGCCTTGTCTTCGTCTTCCGCAAGGAAAGCCATTTCCAACTCACACAGACCCACATAGGTCAGACCGATCAGACGCTTGTAGTCTGCGGTAGCTTTCTTCTTTTCTGCCAAATCCGTGATATACTTGAACATCACGGGGAGATGTTTGAGAGAGTTCAGAGTCGCAACCTGCCCCTCCTGGACAAGTGCCACTTTAGCGGCCCAAGACTCAGCTTTCCGCAGGCCTTTCAAGGCTCCGCTCAATCCGTCCATTTCTTTACCGAGAGGAGTGTCGTCCCCAACAACTGGAGCCGTTGTTGCAAGTCCCATCACAAATACGACAGCTAAAATCTTAATCGAGAAACCAAAATTCATCATGGGGAATTACTGGCTCAACGCCCCCAATCTGTCAAAACCTCCCTTGAAAATCTTCAGACGTGCAACTCTCACCATCCCACGTTATCGCTCCTCACGTGATTCGCGGACTCATTTTTGACCTCGACGGAACCCTTGTCGATTCCCTCCCCGGAATCGCCAATAGTATCAATAGCGCCCTGACCGAAGGGAAATTACCCACCCATTCCCAGGAAGCGATTGAAGGCTTCATCGGCAACGGAGCCAGAGCGCTCGTGGAACTTGCACTGGGAGACGAACGAGATCGCACTGAAGAAATTCTCGCCTCTTTTCACAGGCACTACGCCGAGGACTGGAAGTCCGGAACCTTGGTTTATCCCGGTATGCTTGAACTTCTCAAGGACCTTCATGCTAACGAATACCCTCTCGCGGTCCTCTCTAACAAACCGCATCAGCATACCTCAAAAATCGTCGCCGAACTTTTCCCAAACAGCCTCTTCGATCAGGTCATGGGCCATCAGGAAAGCTTCCCCAAGAAACCTGATCCCACCATGGCCCACCACATCATCGACAAGTGGAATCTCAAACCACGCGAAGTTGCCTATGTCGGAGACTCCACCGTGGACCTCGCCACCGCCCACGCCGGTGATATGGTTCCACTCATTTTTTCATGGGGATATGGAACACCCAAAAATATTTCTCTTCTCAAAAAGGCGGAAGAGCTAAAGAG
>Ga0115013_10000144_pt1 | contig 46572 bp, 42 predicted proteins | sample SouAtlMetagenome_2_FD_88686 | JGI IMG/M metagenome (GOLD analysis project Ga0115013, IMG submission 88686) | Marine eukaryotic phytoplankton communities from Atlantic Ocean - South Atlantic ANT15 Metagenome | ecosystem: Environmental > Aquatic > Marine > Oceanic | place: South Atlantic Ocean...
CTTAGTAATCCGCAAAACCCACTTGGACGAGTTTTCACCAGAGATGAAATGATTCAACTCGGTGAATTCTGCCAGCGTCACGACCTCGTTCTTATTTCTGACGAAATTCATTGCGACCTCATCCTCGACGAAGAGGCCACACCACACTTTTCGGCCCTTAATCTTCCGAACGAACTTCGCGAGCGCACCGTCACCCTTCTTGCCCCGAGCAAGACCTACAATATCGCCGGGTTAGGTTACGCCTTCGCGGTCATTCCGAACGATTCCCTTCGCCGAAAATTCACCGCGGCCAAAGGCCATATCCTCCCCGAGATCAACTGCCTCGCCTACTACGCGGCCGAAGCTGCCTACTGCCACGGCGAACGCTGGCGTCAGGACTTGCTCGCCTACCTCCGAACCAACCGGGACCTACTCACAAAAAAGATCACCGAGGGACTTCCCGGAGCACGCGTCCCAAATATCGAAGCAACCTATCTCGCTTGGATTGACTGCAAGGCTCTCTCCCTAGATCAGCCCATCGAAAAGGCCGAAGAGGCCGGACTTTTTCTCTCAGATGGTGCTTTCTTCGGGCACAAGCTCTGCCTCCGTGTCAATTTCGGGACGCAAACAGCGCGTTTGGAGAATGCGCTCGACCTGCTCGTTACCGCTCTCCGGTCTTGATGCCCGGCCTGTCTGACTCCATTCTCTCCGCATGAAGGGTCTTTTCTTCCTTGTTCTCTTGGCGATCACCACCCCGATCGTGGCCCGGGAACACGTCATTCTCACCGGAGGACCCGCCTTGAGGCACTGGGAAAACCTCCGGGTAGAGAAAGACCGGCATGATCGCTTTTGGGGGAACTTCCTCGCCGCCACCTCGATCCGCAGCGACGAACTTCGGAAAATTCATGGCGAAAATGCCAGCCTGACCTGGATCGTTTACAAACCGGGCTACGTCATTCGCGGAAAGGAAGATCGCAAGCCATACGCCAAGTGGGTCGCTGAACAAGCCGCCAAACGAAACGCCAAGCTGATCTGGATCAATACCGGCGATCAGGCCATCGCCGCCATCAATGGCCGCCGCAACATCATCACCTTCGACTTCTTCGGCCACTCCAACCGTCACTGCTTCATGCTCGATTACGGCACCAATGTGATGGCTGTCAGCCAAGCTTGGATTCACGAAAAAGACCTGCGAAAAATCCGCAGAGGGGCTTTCAACAAACACGCTCTTTGCCAAAGTTACGGCTGCCACACCGGCGAGAGTATGAGCGCCATTTGGCGCAGCAAAGTTGGCATCCCGCTTATCGGAGCCAAAGGCAAAACCAACTACGAAACCGTCTCTTTCGGCAAACTTCCCTCGGTCTCCGGTAAATGGATCCGCTGACACAATTTCCAACATCACCGCTTATGACCTTCCAAGAACTCAACGAACTCTATCAACTCCCTTTCTTCGATCTCATTCAACGCTCCCGCAGTGTTCACGAAGAAAACTGGCCCGCCGGCGAAGTCCAACTTTGCACCCTCCTCTCCATCAAAACCGGCGGCTGCTCGGAAGACTGCTCATACTGCGCCCAATCCGCGCGCTACAAATCTGCTGTCGTCCCCGAGCGGCTCATGGAAAAATGCCAGATCATGGAACGCGCCAAAGCCGCCCGTGACAACGGCTCAACCCGCTTTTGCATGGGTGCCGCCTGGCGCGGTGTTCGCGAGGGAACCCAACGATTCGACCAAGTCCTCGATATCATTCAGGATGTTTCCAAACTCGGCATGGAAGTTTGCGTCACCCTGGGAGAACTTGGCCCCAATGAAGCGGTGAGACTCAAGGACGCCGGAGTCACCGCATACAACCACAACATTGACACTTCGCCCGAGCATTACCCCAATATCGTCACCACTCACACTTTTCAGGACCGCCTCAATACCATTCGCCACGCTCAGGACGCCGGCATGTCGATCTGCTGCGGCGGCATTCTCGGACTCGGAGAAAACACCGAGGATCGTTTAAAAATGCTCGAGGTGATTTCCAGCTTCAATCCCCAGCCGGAATCGGTCCCGATCAACTCACTCATGCCTATGCCCGGCACTCCTCTCGCCAAAAGCTCGGGAGTCGATGTTTTTGAATTGGCCCGCATCATTGCGCTGACCCGCCTCGCCGTGCCCAAGGCCAAGGTCCGCCTCTCAGCCGGCCGCACCAACCTTTCCGAGGAGGCGCAAACAATCTGTTTCTTCGCCGGCGCAAATTCCATCTTCTACGGCGACAAACTCCTCACTGCCGAGAACCCGGCTGTCGAAAAAGACCTCGCACTGATCAAGAAGCTCGGTCTAAGCCCGCAAAAACCCAATCGCGCGCAAGCCGCACCCGATTCCAATGAGGCCCTCCCCCGCAAACCGCACCTGGCCTGAAGCTGACACTCGAATTGAGGTCTCAATTCAAGAACAAGCCCTGACCCTCTTCAAAAACGAAGAGAGGCAGTTCTCGTTCCCGGTTTCCACCGGAGCCAAGGGAATCGGATTTAGCGAGGGCTCGTATCAAACACCTACCGGGCGTTTCATTATTCGTGAACGCATCGGAGAAGGCGCCCCGCTTCATACCTCTTTCAAAGGACGACGACCTCTGGGAATCGGAAGCCCTCAGAGCAAAGATGCTATTCTTACCCGAATTTTATGGCTCGAGGGGCTGGACGAGGAAAACTCGAATACCTACCGCCGCTACATCTACTTTCACGGCACCCACGAAGAGGATTTAATCGGTCGCCCCGCCTCTCATGGCTGTATTAGATTGAATAACGGGGACATGCTCAATCTCTTCGACCAAGTTCCGCTCTTCACCCGCGTTAATATCATCAAATAAAAATTCCATTATGAACAAACTGATCGCATTCGATTGCGACTCCACGCTCTCCGGCATCGAAGGCGTCGATGAACTCGCCCGCCTTGCAGGCGATGACGTCTTTCGACAAGTTGAGGATCTCACCAACCAAGCAATGAATGGCGAGATCCCCATTGAGGAAATTTTTTCCCGTCGATTGGAGCTCATCAATCCCACCCGCCAACAATGTGTCGAAATTGGCAAAGGCTATCTTAAAGAGATCGAACCCACCGCCAAGGAAACGATCTCCAAACTCAAGAAGAAAGGATGGGAATGTATTATTATTTCGGGAGGATTTGTTACGTGTATTGAGGAGCTGGCGGAGTATCTAGAGATTTCATCTATTGAAGCCGTTCCATTATACTTTAATGAGAATGGCGACTATCTGGGATTTGATAGTGACTACCCCACCACTCGAAATGGAGGAAAGCCTGAACTCCTCAAACAAGTCGCAAAAAATACTTCCGCAGAGCATGTTGTGATGGTTGGCGATGGTGTTTCAGACCTTGAGACATTCGGAATAGCGGATAAGTTTATTGGTTTCACGCGATATGCAGCTCGCCCACAAATCCTTGAAAATACCCCACACATCGCCTCTGAACTATCCCAAGTATTAGATATTCTAAAGGATTGTTAATTTTTAATTAAAATATCATATTTAGATCTTGCTCATTCGTTCAGCACTTTCCAAGATCGTAATATGGCTAGCAAGAAAGGAAAACGCTATACGGCAGCTGAAAAAGCTGGGGTCCTCAACTGGGTAAATGACTACAACGTCACGCATGGTCGCGGCGGTGTAGCAAATGCATCCAAGGAGTTTGGCATCACTCAACTAACAATCCACAACTGGGTCCGTCAGGGTGGCGCCGCAATGAGCGGAACATCAAACCTCCGCGTGGCCCCCAACCACGCAGGCATCCTCCGCCAACTCGCTGACCTTTTGGACGAGATCTCACAACGTGAGACCGAGTTGGCCAAGCTCCGCAAGGAGTATGACGGTCTTCGCAAGAAGCTTTAAGGACGAGGGGGTTGGAAAACACTCCATCTAATAACAAGAACCCTGAATGATCCGTTCATTCAGGGTCTTTTATTTCCCTAGATTCCGCGGAGTCCCAATCGAATAATCTCCGCGCTCTCCGCTTCAGGATTCGCCTTCAAAGCCCGATCAACCGACTTCCGGGCATCCGCCTGCTTGAAACCCAGCGCAATCAAGCCCATCTCCGCATCGCGGGCGGCATCACTACGATCACCGGTATCCTCCCAGGTCTGCACCACCCCAACTTTGTCTTTGAGCTCTAGTATGATGCGCTCCGCCGTCTTCTTGCCAATCCCCTTCACCGCAGAAAGCCCCGCCGCATCGCCGTTAACGACGGCCTGCTTGAACATTTTCACCTCCAAGCCACTCAGAACCGCCATCGCAATCGCCGGTCCAATCCCACTCACCCGATCGATCAGTAAAAGGAAGACGTCCCTCTCCTCATCGTTGGCAAAGCCATAGAGAGTTAGCGAATTTTCCCGGACATGCTGATAGGTCTTCAAGTCAATCGCCTCACCCTCTAACGGATTCAGCCGGTCATAGGTCGAAACCGGCACCAGAATCTGGTAGCCCACTCCTCCGGCTCCCACGACAATTCGCCCTGGCAATGCCCCCCAAACCTCTCCTTTGATGCGCGCGATCACAGAAAGAATGCTATCCTCCTTGGGTAAAAATTCAAGCCGTGATCCTCCGTCCATAAGGGGATTGGCAGGATTTTATTAATTAAACTTGACATTCATTGTTCCTGAATTTTATGAATAAACGTAAAAGGTGAATTTTTTCAGTCGCTTTTGTTACATGTTCCTGCTATCTTGACCTTGTTATGGCAACTACTAAACGGACACGTTTCTCCCGCCGACTTCCAGATCATGTCACCGATGAACTGGTGAATGTTTTAGGCTCCGACCCCAAACTCTTTGGATTTAACGAGCTTTTCGAGGATGTCTACGAGCGGCTTAAGGAGCGTAATGCAGTGAGTGGTGGCGAAGAAATGCTTCGTCTCCGCGCTTATGAAAAGCTGCAGAACCTGGTAACCCGCGGACTCGCCGAAAAAGATGGCAAAGAGTATCGCGGACTCGAGCGTATTCAAGAAGCGCACAGCGACAATTTAGCTCAGCAAGACGCATAGCTCGAAAGTCGTAAAATTGGTGCTGGTTAATCCGGCAACGAAACTTTTAATTGCCCGCGTCTGCCGACGTGGGCAATTTCTTTTCATACCTCCATGCTTTTCGATTACCTTCCAGTTGTCCTCCAAGCCATCGCAGCGATTGGCTTCGCTGGCATTGCTCTTGGTCTCAGTGTTCTCCTTGGAAAAAAAGGCAGTCACTCTGAAATCAAGGAAACTCCATACGAATGTGGAATGCTCCCCATCGGAGAGGGAGCTCCTCGATTTAGCGTAAAATTCTACCTCGTCGCGATGCTCTTCGTCATTTTCGATATCGAGGTTGTCTTCATGTATCCTTGGGCTGTTCAGTTCAGTGATCTGGTAAAAGAGAACGGCATGGTCATTTGGAGCATGGCTGGATTTGTCAGCATCCTGACCATCGCCTACCTCTACGCGCTTAAAAAAGGCGCCCTGAACTGGAAGAGCTAACCACTTCAAGGTCTCCTCTTTGGCTTATTTTTCGAGAAAGCTCTTTTGCTTTCCTCTTTTCTTGGCTCAACGACTTAGTTAGAACTACCGCAATGTTTGCAGGCACCTTCACGGCTCTTATCACTCCCTTCCGCGACGGGCATCTCGATCGTGACGCATTTCAAGCTCTCATCGAACGCCAAATCGCAGCGGGCATCGCCGGGATCGTTCCCGTTGGCACCACTGGAGAGTCTCCCACGCTCGACTCCGACGAACACCTTGCGGTGATCAAAGCCGCGGTCGAATTTGCTGACGGCAAAATCAAAGTCCTTGCCGGCAGCGGAGCAAACTCCACCCGCGAAGCGATCCACCTCACACAGGCCGCTGAGGCGATGGGAGCAGACGCCTCTCTCCAGGTTTGCCCATATTACAACAAGCCCAGCCAGGAGGGTCTCTACCAGCACTACAAGACGGTAGCCGAGAACACTGGCCTACCCATCATACTCTATTCCATTCCCGGTCGCTCCGTCATCGAGATCGGTATCGAAACGGTTGCCCGGCTCGCTAATGACTGCGAAAACATCGTCGCCAACAAGGAAGCCGGAGGCTCGGTTGATCGCGTAAATCAACTCGTGCAAGCCCTACCTGAAGATTTTCAAATTCTCTCAGGCGACGACCCTCTCACTCTTCCCTTCATGTCCTGCGGGGCGGTTGGCCTCGTCAGCGTCGCCTCCAATCTCATCCCTGAGGTGATGGTCAGCCTCGTGAATCGCTGCCTCGAAGGCGAATACGGTGAAGCACTTGAACTTCAAAAGCGTTACTACCCTCTCCTATCCGGCTTGATGTCATTCGACACCAACCCCGTCCCCATCAAGTCAGCCGTTGCGCTCCAGGGGCACTGCACTCCGGAACTCCGTCTCCCCCTGATCCCGCTCAGCGACGAAAAAACTGAATCACTCCGCGGGCTTCTCAAGACCTACGGACTGCTTTAGTCTGACTCCATGAAAGTCGCCCGCCTTGCCGATGGATCTCCTGAGATCTTTCACACCCTGCAAGGCGAGGGCCCTTCTCTTGGAGCACCTGCAGTCTTCCTGCGCCTCTCCCTCTGCAATCTTCACTGTCATTGGTGCGATACTCCCTACACCTGGAATTGGGAAAACACGCACTGGAAACATCAGGACGAGGAGAAATTCTCCAAAGCAGATCAGCTTCTTGAACTTGCCCCCGAAAATTTGGCGGAAACGATTCTCCAATACAATTGCCCGCGACTCGTCATCACTGGGGGTGAACCACTTCTTCAACAACTCGATCTCATCGACCTCTTCGCCTTCCTCCCTGGGCTTTCCCTCATCGAGGTCGAAACCAACGGCACCCAACTCCCTACTCATGATCTCGCCCACCGGATCACCCAATTCAACGTTTCCCCTAAACTCTCCAATTCCGGCATCAAGGAAAGTCTCCGCCTCAAGTCTGACGCCCTCTCTTTCTTCGCGACATCGGACAAAGCAGCCTTCAAATTCGTCGTCTGCAATGAGATCGATTTAGCCGAAATTCAAGCTCTCCAGGCCAAATTTCACATTCCTGCGGGAAAGATTTTCCTCATGCCGGAGGGGCGGGATGCCGAGACCTTAAAAAATCGATCCCTCTGGCTGGCAGAATTTTGCAGGGATCAAGGCTATCACTTCAGCCCACGCCTCCACGTTCTCCTATGGGGAAACGAAAGAGCGAAGTGAAAAGAATCGTAGTTTGTCACAACCACTTCCCTTCTTAACGGTTTCTTTACATAGATTCACCATGAAGACGCCCAGCCAGACCCAAAACCTCCCGGATTTCGACGCCGATCTCGATCAAGATCCGGTGTGGAACCTCCTCGACGGCGCGCCCTTGCAGGAGCCCGGACCTCGCTTTGCGCAGGATCTCGTTCGTCATGCTCGACTTGAGGGGCAGGGCGGAAACTCATGGTGGAAAGCTCTTTTTTCCCAAAAAAACCTTGTCGGAATGGCCGCGGCAGCCTGCGCCTGTGCTGCCATTATTGTCAGCCTTCCTAATGATAATTCAGATCCGGCTCCTGTGGCCGTCAATCCTCCTGTCCTAAACGACGATTGGGAGGAAAACTTCGCAGACGAGCTCGCCAACGAGCTTCTCACTAGCGCAGCGGATGATCCAACCCTCCTCTCGGACTCCGAAATCATCGCTCTTTTATACTAATTTCCATGAAAAAACTCCTTCACTTTCTCTTCTTGCCCTTCGTGCATGCGGCCCCCCTCTCAGACGAGGTGATCCGAAATACCGCCCGCGAAATCGACGAAATCCTCCTCGCCGGCCAAAAGGATCAAAAAATCAATCCGATGCCCGTCGCTGACGACCCGACCTTCGTTCGCCGGAGCTATCTCAATATCATCGGACGCCTTCCGACCGCCGAAGAGGCGAAATCCTTCCTCGATTCCAACGATGGAGAAAAGCGGGCCGACCTCATCGACACCCTTGTTGAATCGCCGGGTATGAAATCCAAGCTCTTCAACTACTGGAGCGACCTCCTCCGCGTCCAAACCAACTCTGAAACCAGCGGGCTGGGCTGGCACGTCTGGCTTCGCGAAGCTGTCGAGACCAACATGCCTTATAACAAAATGGTTCACGCCATGCTAGCAGCCAACGATCACTCGGCCAATGACCCGGCTGCCGGATACTACCTCCGCGACCGCGGCATGCTTCTCGATAATATCAGCAACACCGTGCAGGTCTTCCACGGCCAGCAAATCGGATGCGCCCAATGCCACGATCACCCTTTCGATACCACCACCCAGATGGAATACTACCAGCTGGCTTCATTCCTCGCCGGAACCGAATATAAGTTTGAAGGTGCCCGCGAAAAAATCAAGGAAGTCGTCGGGGTCGATGTCGATATGAAAAACCGCATGAGCGGCGGTGGAAAAATCAACAAGAAGGATAAAAAATTCTATCAAAAGCAGAAAGCTGCCATGGCCAAGCAGAGGGCTGAGGTAAACAGGAAGCGCAACGAGGCCAAAGACCTCGCCACCGTCTTCCGCTACCACAACCGAAACGCTCTCAGCGACAACCCAAAGAGACAACTTAAGCTTCCCGAGGACTACCAATACGAGGACGGCAAGCCCGGTGAGGCCATCGAACCCCAATTCCTCTTCGGCAAAAAAGTCAAAGATGTTGCGCCTGAAAAGCGCCGCGAAGTCTTCGCCGACTGGGCCACTTCCCGCGACAACAAATATTTCTCCAAGGTCGTAGCCAACCGGCTCTGGGCCTACACCTTCGGTTACGGAATCGTTCCGGCTCTCGATGACTGGAGCAATTCTCCCGACCCTCTCTACCCGGAACTGGTGGACTATCTTGAGAGCGCCATGAAGGCCACCAACTACGATGTGCAGCAATATCTCCGCATCCTCTACCACACCAAACTCTTCCAACGCGAAGTCTCTGACACCGAACCTACCCAAGGATTCGCCTTTGACTTCAACGGCCCCATCCTGCGCCGCATGGAAGCAGAGGAAATTCGTGATTCCTTCGTCACCTTGGCCTCTGGAAACATTGACGATAACACCAACTACGCACTCAAAGAGTCCTGGAACAACTACGTTGAATCCTTTCAGTTCGTCATGAATGCCACGCCCACGCAGATTCGCGAAATCGACGATGCTGCCGACAAGGCTGAACTGGATCGCCGCAAGTTCCAAAAAGAAACCGCCGAAATGCGCGTCGCTCTTCGCAAAGCCCAGGAAAGCGGTCAAACCAAGCGCGTCCAAACGATCAACCTGAAACTCAAAGAGCTGCGGGACAAGGCCTCCCAGAAATACCGCCGCGCTGGCATGTCGGATACGACGAGGAAAGCCCAAGCCGCTGTCGTCCGCCGATACTCCCCCAAGAAGTCCAGCCATTCTCCTTTCCAAATGCGCTCTTCGGAAATTCCCGCACCTCAAAAAGGCGGAACCTTCATTGCCGAGTTCGGCGGCTCGGACCGCGAAACACCATCATCCGCTCACACCGAGGCCTCCGTCCCTCAAACTCTACGCCTCTTGAACGGCACCGAGACCGCGATCCTTCTCAATAAGAAAGGCGACTTCGCCAAGACCGTGTCAAAACTTGAAACACCCGAGGAACGCCTGGAACAACTTTTCCTCTCCCTCTACTCGTCCTACCCCACGAAAGAGGAAAAAATTGCATTCCTACCCGAAGTCAAAACCCTTTCTTCCACCCAGGCATTCGCCCGGGCCATGATCACCTCTAACCGCTTTCTCTTTGTCCAATGAACCCCGTTAAGAAACTCGACGAACTCTCACGGCGCAGCTTTCTCGCCAACACCGCCAACACTGCCTTCGGCGTCACTCTTGGAGGAGCCGCAGCTTCGTGGTTCAACTCAGCCGAAGCTGCCGAAGCCATCGCCCAATCAAAAGGCAAGGCCAAGCACGTCATCTATCTTTACATGTCAGGTGGCATGACCCACATCGATACTTTCGACCCCAAACCTGACGCTCCCGAGGCATATCGCGGACCGATCAAAGCAATCTCTACCAACGTCGCTGGTATTCAACTTGGACAGCATCTGGAAAAGACCGCCAAGCATGCCGACAAAATGTGTCTCGTGCGCTCGATGAATTCAACCCAAGGCGCCCACGCTCAGGGGAATTACAACGTCCACACTTCCTACACCATGCGGTCCTCCATCACCCACCCGACCCTCGGATCATGGGCAAACAAACTGGAACCTTCCCGCCTCAAGCAGACCCTCCCTCCCTACGTCACCGTCCACACTGCAAACAATCACGCCGGTGCAGGATTCTTCGAGCCCAACTCTGGCCCTCTTCCCGTCGGGGATGCCGTGATGGGACTACAAAACTCCAAGCGCCGTCGCGAAGTCACTGAAGCTGACTTCAATCGCCAGATCGCACTCCGCAGCAAGCTCGACCAGGACTTCACCGATCGTTTCAGCAAGGGCCAGCGCAGCGTCCGCGCCTACGACGAAATGTTCAACTCTGCGGTCAAGCTCATGAGCTCGAAAGACCTCGAAGCTTTTGACCTTTCCAAGGAATCCAAAGGAACCCACACCGCCTATGGCAGCGACAAGTTCTCCAAGGGCGTCCTTCTCTCCCGCCGTCTCATCGAACACGGCGTTCGCTTTGTGGAAGTACAATTCGGTGGCTTCGATTGGCACTCTGACAACTTTACCAAAGCCGAAGAAAAACTTCCCATCCTCGATCAAGCCTACGCGGCTCTCCTTACCGATCTCAAACAACGTGGTCTCCTCGAATCAACCCTCGTCGTTATCGCCACCGAATTCGGACGCACTCCAAAGATCGATGACGACGCCGGCCGGAACCATTTCCCCAAGGCCTTCTCCTTCGCCCTCGCCGGTGCGGGGATCAAGGGCGGAACCGTTTACGGGAAAACCGATGAAACAGCCTCCAACGTCATCACCAAGAAAACCACACCCGCCGACTTCAACGCGACCATCGCAAGTGCCATGGGACTCTCTCACGATCAAGTCGTCTTCTCCCCCTCAAAACGCCCCTTCAAAATGGGCGGCAAAGAAGGCCAGCCCATCAAAGAGATCCTCGCGTAATCGTAGCAGGGTCTCTCCGCCCCAGACTATCCAAGCAGCATTGCCCCTCTCAAACGCTCTGGTTTTCCAGAGCGTTTTTCGTAACCCAAAGCCCCACTTTTTGCCCCACTTAAATGAAACTCCCTGAGATCCTCTGCCTTGCTCTCCTTCCTCTACTTCGGCCGGGCCTTCGTCTGAGCCCCTTGTGGTTTTCTCCCCTTCAAGTTCAAAAAACGCACCAAAGTCCGCCGCCGCACCGTTTCCAAATCCTCGACGCCCTGAAAATCCACCTTTCCCCTTCCCCCCCATCGAGCGACTCTCTTTAATTCCGCCAAGGAATGGCAGCCAGCGAAAAGAAGCTCACCCCGATGATGGCCCAGTATATGGCCATGCGGAGATCCCTGCCCGACGATATCCTACTCCTTTACCGGCTCGGTGATTTCTATGAGATGTTCTTCGAGGACGCCAAAGCCGCTGCCGGCATCCTCAATGTCGCCCTCACCAAGCGAAACGAAATTCCGATGTGTGGCGTCCCTCACCACGCCGCCCAAGGCTACATCGCCAAGCTCATCAAGGCCAATAAGCGCGTCGCCATCGCCGAGCAAACAACCGCGCCCGAACCCGGTAAGATCGTCGAACGCGAAATCGCCCAAATTATCTCTGCCTCGACTGTCAACGACCTCACCCTCCTCGACGACACCCAACACACCTACCTCGCCGCCGTCTTTCAGGGAGGCACCGCCAAGAAGCCCAACTTCGGCCTCGCCTGCGCCGATCACACCACGGGCGAATTCACCGTCGCCGAGTTCTCCGACCGGCAGCAACTCGAAGACGAGCTCGCCCGTCTTTCACCTTCCGAACTTCTCATTTCCGACGAACAGGTTCAGGAATTTGGCGGCCTTCTCGGAAATCTTCCCTACGACGGTTACGCCTTCATCTCCGAGCAAGCCCTCCACACTCTCAAGGACCACTTCAAGGTCCAATCACTCGACGGCTTCGGCTGCGCCGGCATGTCCGCCGCCCTCTCCGCAGCCGGCGGCGTGATGCACTACCTCACCTACCAACTTCGTCGAAACTGCGACCACCTCCGTGGCCTCTCGGTTCGCAATGCCGCTGACCACGTCCTCATCGACTCGGCTTCCCAAGCCAACCTTGACCTCGTCGAATCCCGCTCCGGCAAACAACATACCCTCCTCGGCGTCCTCGATCGAACTTCCACCCCGATGGGAGCCCGCAAGCTCCGCGACTGGATCCTTCACCCGCTCCGCGATCTCACGACCCTCAATGCTAGACTCGACCTCGTCGATTCCCTTCTCGCCGAACCCTACCTCCTTACCAAACTTCGCGACTCGCTCAAAAACATCCGCGACATCGAACGCACCACCGGACGCCTCTCGCAGGGAGCCGGCAACGCCCGTGATCTCAAGTCTCTTCAGACCTCCCTCGAACACATCCCAAATCTCCGCTCCGACCTCTCTTCCATCTCAAACACATCCGGCCTTCACGGCCATCTCATCGAGAGCATCCAGGAATTTCCCGATGTGGTCGGAACTCTTCAAGCCGCCCTTGTCGACGAGCCGCCCGCGCAACTTCGCGACGGCGGCATCATCCGCGACGGACACTCCGCCACACTCGACGAACTCCGTTCCGCCTCTCACGATGGCAAACAATGGATTTCCGAGCTACAGCAAAGCGAACGCGAACGCACCGGCATCGACAACCTAAAGATCAAATTCAACAACGTCTTCGGATACTTCATCGAGATCACCAAATCGAAAGCCAACCAGGCCCCTGACGACTACCAGCGGAAACAAACAATGGCCAACGCCGAGCGCTTCATCACGCCCGGCCTCAAAGAGGTCGAAGGAAAAGTCCTCGGTTCCGACGACCGCGCCAAGGCTCTCGAATACGAAGAGTTCGTCAAACTCCGCTCTGCCATCACCAACCACCTCATCCCGCTTCAACAAACCGCCGACGCTCTCGCCACCCTCGACGTCCTCATCTCCTTTTCCGAAACCGCGCAACTCTACCAACACACCCGCCCCGTGCTAGACGAATCCCGCAACTTGCAAATCGTCAACGGACGTCACCCCGTTCTTGAGCAAACGCTCATCGAAGAAAAATTCGTCCCCAACGACACCCTTATCGAGCCCGAGGAATCACTCTTACAAATCCTCACCGGCCCCAACATGGCCGGTAAGTCAACCTACATTCGCCAGATTGCCCTCGTCACTCTCATGGCCCAAATCGGCGCCTACGTCCCCGCCGAGCACGCTCACATTGGCCTCACCGACCGCATCTTCTGCCGCGTTGGCGCATCCGATGATCTTTCCAAAGGCCAATCAACCTTCATGGTCGAAATGAACGAGACCTCGCTCATCGTCAACAACGCCACCGACCGCTCCCTCGTCATCCTCGACGAAATCGGCCGTGGCACCGCCACCTTCGACGGGCTCTCCATCGCCTGGTCCGTCGCCGAATACCTCCACGACGAAGTGCAATGCCGCACCCTCTTCGCGACCCACTACCACGAACTCTGCGCCCTCTCCGACAGCAAGAAATCCGTGGCCAACTTCAACGTCGCCGTCCGAGAATGGAACGAAGACATCATTTTCCTCAGGAAAATCCTCCCCGGCCAAGCCGATAAAAGTTACGGCATCCAAGTCGCAAGACTCGCCGGCCTCCCCAAACCCATCCTCGGCCGCGCGAAAGAAATTCTCTCCCACCTCGAGATGAGTTCCTCCAAGCCGACCCAAGAAAAAAAGTCATCCCCCAAGGCCAAAAAAGCCCTCCCCGAATTCGACTCCCCCCAGATGGATCTATTTGGCTAATGGAGCCTCGGGGCCCTCGCTGTTTCGCTTTGCATTCCCCCGAATCCCAGCGGCGAGGGCGCCGCGAATCCTTTCCTACCCGTTCGGGTGAAGCTCGCGATACTTGACCGCTTCGACTCCAAGCGCAGCAGCTGTTCCTAGGATCATTTCCTCACAAGCAGTTCTTGGAACTTGCGCAGCGGGCTTGCTCAGGCCGCAGATGATTTTCCCGTATGCCTGAGCCCCGCCGAGGTGACGAAGGAGCTTCAGTGAAATATGTGCGGCATCGAGGGAAGGAAAAATAAGAACGTCCGATGGTGGCTTCACCGCCAATTCGGGAACTTTGACTGCAGCAGCCTTTGGCACAAGAGCCACGTCCGCTTGAATCTCGCCATCGACATCAATATCGAGAACATCGACCCGTTCATTGGCCAATGCGGCCGCGGCTTGCATCATACGGGAAGATTCGTCGCGGGCGCTTCCGTAATTGGAATGGCTCAGCAAAGCAACCCGGGTCATGCGTCCCAAGTGGAGATGAGCCAATTTCCCGGCTTCAGCTGCGATCGCGGCAATGTCATCGACTTCCGGTTCGGCAATCAATCCGGTATCCGCGAGGAAGAGGATTCCATCGGCGCCGAAATTCGGCAGGCTGTTTGAAACCAACACCGTGCAGGCAAAGGCCTTCTCGACACTTGGACAAGGCTTTACCAAATGAAGGACCGGGCGAAAGACGCCAGAGGGATCGACCTGATTTCCTCCCAAGTAGGCATCGGCCTGACCGTATTGCACCATCATCGCGGCGAAGTAATGCGGCTTGGCGACGATACTTTCGGCATCAACATTTACAATTCCGCGGTAACGTTCTATTCGCTCAAATCGCTCGCAGAAGAGTTCGAAATCCGATGATTTCGCCGGATCGATGATACGCACGAACTCGGTCGACAGCCCCAAGTCGGAAAAAATCGCGAGAATCTTCTCCCTATTTCCCAACAAAACAGGGATTCCCAATTCCATCTCGACCATCCTCGCAGCAACCCGGACAATGCGGGGATCTTCAGCTTCCGTGAAGACAATCCGCTTGGGGTGGCGCTTTAACTGATCAAAAAGAGGCTTGGTAAATGAATTTGGATCGGGGAAAACGCTGGCGGAATCAGACATGTGGCATGAGGCTTTGCGCCTTGGCAAGGAATCTAGTATGACTCCCTTGTTGCGACAACGCCAAAGCGCCAATGCTTGCAGATTATCACACCCACACCCCGCTTTGCCGTCACGCAGAAGGCGAACCGGAGGAATACCTCGATAAGGCCCTCGCCGCTGGACTGGTGGAATATGGCATTTCCGACCACGCCCCGCAGACGCCTGAACCCTTCGACGACTGGCGTATGCTCGAATCCGAGCTCCCGGAATACCTCGAATGGATCGAACGTGCCCGCCAACACGCCGGCGACCAACTCCCCGTGCGAGCTGGACTTGAATGCGACTGGTTCTCTGACTGCCACGAATGGATCGTCAATCTCTCCAGCAGATACGAATGGGATTTCCTTATCGGCTCCGTCCACTACCTCGGCGACAAATGGGATTTTGATAATCCAAAATGGCTCGGCCGCTGGGCCGAAACCGACGTTGAAGAAATCTGGAAAGCCTACTGGGAAGAATACGCCAGTATGGCCCGCTCCGGACTTTTCGACATTCTCGGCCACCCCGACCTAATCAAAAAATTCGCCTACACTCCGGAAGGTGACCTTCGTCGGTTTTACGACCCAGCCATCGAAGCCATCGTCGCCGGACACGCCGCGATCGAGCTCAACACCGCCGGCTTTCACAAACCATGCGCCGAGCAATACCCTTCCGCCGAGTTTCTCAAACTCGCCCGCGAAGCCAACATCCCCATTACCCTCTCCTCCGACGCTCACGCACCCAGCGAGGTCGCCCGCGATTTTGACAAAGGCACCGCCCTCATCAAAGAAGCCGGCTACACCCAACTTTGCCGCTTCGACCGACGAAGCCGCACCCAAGTCGATTTTTAGCCCCCTCAGCCAAAAAAGAGATCCCCGTTAATTCGCAAGCTGGTCTTCCGTGTTCCCAACCCCAAACTCCTTGACGACATCCCCATGTTCAACATGGGGAAAATCGAAATGGAAATCGACGACCGCTCCCGCCAGGAAGCTAAAAATCTTACCGCCCTCATCGAATTCCAACGTTCCGTCTTCCTCCTTGATGAACAAGACAAGCGACTCACCGCAATGCGGGAAGAGTAAGTCGCTTTCTCACGAAGAGACTCCCTAAGCAAGGATCGGCTCAATCACTTTCCCTCCTACGTCAGTCAAACGGAAGCGTCGACCGTTGTAGTTGTACGTCAGCTTCTCGTGATTGAAACCAAGTTGGTGCAAGATCGTCGCGTGGATGTCATTGACGTGCACTTTATCGACGGCGGCATGGTGACCAATTTCATCCGACTCGCCATAACTCACGCCGCCTTTCACTCCGCCACCCGCCATCCAGGTGCTGAAACAATGCGGATTGTGATCGCGACCCGGCTTATTTGATTTTTGAGTCAACGGAAGGCGTCCAAATTCCCCGCCCCAAATCACGAGAGTATCATTAAGCAGCCCGCGTTGTTCGAGGTCCGTCAAAAGCCCTGCAATTGGCGTATCGGTCTCTCCGGCGAACTGACTGTGATTCCCCTTAATGTCGTTGTGTCCGTCCCAACTCCGTTGATTTTCCATCCCGCCGGAATAGATCTGCACGAAACGCACTCCTCGTTCAACCATGCGTCGCGCGGTGAGGCATTGACGGGCAAAGTGGTCGCAGCGCTTCTCCCCTACACCGTAGAGTTTTTTGACATGCTCCGGCTCCCGGTCGATATCGAAAGCTTCAGGCGCAGCATTCTGCATCCGATAAGCCAACTCAAAACTCTTAATCCGGGCCTCCAGTTCCGCATCACCAGAACGCTCTTTGATGTGCTCGCCGTTGAGTTTCTTCAACAAGGCTAACTGCCGCAACTGCTGGGCATCGCTCATGTGCTTGGGTCGATTGAGATTATCAATCGGATCCCCCTTCGACTTCAGCCACGTGCCTTGGTAAACACTCGGTAAAAATCCCGCACCCCAATTCGCCGCATGGCCTTTGGGCAGACCGCGGTCGAGCGGGTCGGACATCACCACGAAAGCCGGTAAGTCGCGACTCTCGCTTCCAAGCCCATAAGTCACCCATGACCCCACACAGGGCAAGCCCATACGCGGCTGCCCGGAGTTCATCATAAAGAGCGCCGGACTGTGGTTGTTCGACTCGGTATGCCCCGAGTGAATGAAAGCCATCTTGTCGACGTGCTCGCCAAGCTTCGGGAAAATCGACGACACCATCTTCCCGCACTCTCCCCGCGGGGTGAACTCGAAGGGCGACTTCATCAAGGGCCCGACGGCATTGGCAAAAAATCCAGTATTTTTATCGAAACCCTCGAGTTCCTTTCCGTCCATCTTCTCAAGCTCCGGCTTATAATCCCAGGTATCGACCTGACTCGGACCGCCATTGATGAACAACCAAATCACCGACTTGGCTTTCCCTCCGAAATGCCCCTTCTTGGGAGCGAGAGGATCATCAGTTACAAGAAGCCCCTCATCGGCCAACAAGCTAGCGAGCCCCAGGCCACCTAGTCCGGCTCCTGATTTTTGAAGCCAATGACGGCGCGTATAGTGAGGAAGGTTCATGGTAGATAGACGAATTCGTTAAGACTGAAAATGACCTGACAAAGGTCAGCGTAGGCAAGTTGCTTGGCGTTTTTGACTCCTTGATAGGAAGAAGCTTGCGCATCGATGAACGCGCGATTGTCGCGCAACTCCGTTGAGGTTGGATCGCGACTCAGGGTGCGACGGTAGAGTTCGCGAATCGCTTCATCGGTCTCCTTTGAAGAAACACTGGCCGCCAAAGCGCCCGCCCAACTCACGACCTGCGGATTATTCATAAAGAGTAAGGCCTGGGGTGCAATCGTCGTACTAGGACGACTCCCCTGACTCGACAACGGCTCAGGTTGATCAAAAATCTGCATCATCGGAACGAGCCGACTACGCTTGATCATGAAATAAATACTGCGACGGCGATGCCTCTCATCCAAAGTCCCCGGTCCATACATTCTGGTATCGAGTTGCCCGGCCGACGAGAGAATAGAATCACGCACAATTTCGGCCTCGAGACGTCGCGGAGTGAAGCGCCAGAGGAATTGATTATCGGGATCAGTTGCAGCCTTCTCCGGCGAGGGCGCACTGCTTTGTTGCCACGTCGCACTGAGCATGATGTCGCGATGTAAGGCCTTCACATCCCATCCGCTCGCAATGAACCGCCGAGCCATGTAATCCAACAACGCCGGATGCGAGGGAAGCTTTCCTTGCAGACCAAAGTCGTTCGGGGTCGATACGATTCCCCTTCCAAAGTGATGATGCCAAATTCGATTCACTGCCACCCGCGCCAGCAAGTGCCCTGCGCCATTCTCGACATCCGTCATCCAGTTCGCCAATCCGGTGCGACGATAACTCGTACGCTTCCAGCCAGCCGGTGGCTGCTCCTGCCAATCAGCACTGGCCTTGCCATTATTTATGAGCACCTGAAGAAAACCCGCATTTGCCACGCCCTTTTTCTGATTCGGATCGCCTCGACTTAGGAAATGTGTCTCAGGATAAAAATGCGGGAAACCGCGTCCATCGGCATGATGTTTTGTTGGCTTAAACCCTTCGCTGGTCACCTGCACTTTGGTCACGCTGGGCTTGGGCTTGGTTCCAAGGGAATTTCTGACAGCCGCATCTAGCTTCACCCATTCCGGGATTGAGATAAGGTATTGCTGAAAGAGCACCTTCCGCTGTTTCTCATCAAGCGTTCCTTTCGCCAAAGCCTCAAGGGCTGCGCTGATCGCACTGTCTTTTCCACCGCCCACTCTGACTGAAGGCGCAGGATTTCCACTCACCGAAAGACGGAATCTTCCCAAGCTATGCTGTGTATTATTGGAAAACCTCAGCTCCACTTCCAACATCTCTCCGCTATTGAGCTTCGTTGACCTCTCTAACTCAAAAACCGCCGCCTGATCTTTTCCAATCCCTCCAGAATCCACAGCCCAACCAGTCCCATCGAAATTTCCATCAATCGACGAAGCCACCGATAGGTTGCTCTTGTTTTGTTGATGCGTCGCTTTCGCGCCGACCAATTTCAGCTCACGTTTTTCCCCGTCGCGAGAAACCGCCAAAAGCTTAAGATTGCTCAATGCAAAATTCCCATTACTCGCTCGCCCCGGTCCCTTCCTCTTCATCGATGAATCAGTCAATGCCTCCACGCGGAGAAATCGCATCGTCCCCGAAAGAGGTGCCGATTTGACGGTATAGATCTCCTTCGCCCCTGCTGCTCCCACCGCCAATATCGCACCATCGGCTTGCTGCTTCAGCTTGGTTGCCTTGTGACTGGAAACGGCACTCTTCACGCCAAGGTTCATCCACTCACCTTGCGCTACCGAAGAACGAGCATCGGTGTTGAGCCACCGTTTAAATGAATTCACCAGCTTGGGATTTTCTTCAAACGCCGCGCGAGCATCCACTGACTGATCGCACCTCACCTGCCACTCCTTCAAGGCCAACTGATATTCTTCAGAATCCAGATTGACGTCGACCTCACTACGAATCGTCGTGGTGAAGTTCGCCACAAAACGATAGTAATCCTTCACCGGAATGGGGTCGAACTTATGATCATGACAACGGGCACATCCAATGGTCAGTCCCAACATCGCAGTACCCGTCGTGGCGGCCATGTCGTCCAATTCATCGTAACGTGCGCTTTCAAATTCCTTTTCCGTCAGCTGCGTCGGAAAGACACCCGCTCCTAAAAAACCCGTCGCCATCATCGCGAGCGGGTTCTCCGGATCGATCTCGTCACCCGCGACTTGCAATCGAACAAATTCATCCCAAGGCATGTTCGTATTGAGCGCCTTGATCACAAAATCGCGATAGTGATAAGCATACTTCCGGTTGTAATCCTGCTCAAAGCCATGGCTCTCCGCAAAGCGCGCCGCATCCAACCAATGCCGCGCCCAACGCTCTCCATAGTGCGGGCTGGCGAGAAGCTTATCCACCAAGGCCACATGGCTCATCGAAAGCGCCGCCTTCAATTGCCCTGCGGTCGGCGGCAATCCAATCACCGACAAATACGCCCGCCGAATCCGATCTCGATTCTTGGCCTGCGAATTGGGCAGCAGATTATTTTCCTGCAATTTTTCCGCGACGAATTGGTCAATCTCCCCCTTCACCCATTTCTCTCCAGCCTTTGGCGGCGTCACCTTGGCCAGCGGCTTAAACGACCAAAACTCACGATCACTATCCGTCACCCTCATCTCAGCAGGACGATCGCCCTTTTTCTCAAGCAGCGGCTTGTCATAAGGTGCGCCCAACGCGATCCACTTCTCAAAATCTGCGATCAGGGAATCTGGTAACTTATCCTTCTTCGGCGGCATCTCCAGGTCCTCTTCCTCATGTCGGATCAAAGTGAGCAAATAACTCTCTCCCGGCTTTTCCAAATCAATGGCACCCTCCGAATCCCCACCTTCTAACAACAAATCCCGCGTGGAGAGATCCAAGCCCGAGCGAACCTTCTCGTCCCCGTGGCACTTCAGGCAATTGTCGATCAAGGCCGGACGAATCGTCTTTTGAAACAAGGCAGTCCCTTCCCTCATCTTCTCGGCATGCCCGTCCTGAGATAATGCCGGACCACCTGAGAGAGCAACCGCGATAGTAAGGACTTGTTTGCGCATAGAATTCAGACCGATGACCAATAGTTTCCCATTTACGCCCCATCCATGGCAATCTCTATCAAGAGCCTACTACAAAAAAAGAGCGACCTGCTGATCACGCGCGTTGATCAAGGCTAGGATGAGCGACACGAGGAACTTGCCCCGCCACCCATCGTCCCGTCGCCCCTGAAAACAACCTCGACCAGCGATCGTCGACTCAGCGCTTACGCCAAACTGTCGTAAACCGTAGTGACGTGACGCCAGCTAACATCGTTGATGCTTGCACTGCTGGCTGCGCTGGTGCGAACCTTGGTCCCAAGAGGTCATCGACCGCCTCAAAAAAGAACGCGAAGAGAAGAATCAGGAGAATGGAAATTAGAAATTGTATTTTCCTCACTCCCCCCAACCGTGGTCTCATCCTCCCTCAACCAAAAAAAACGAGTGGTACGGGATGACGGACTCGAACCGCCGACATACTCGGTGTAAACGAGTCGCTCTACCAACTGAGCTAATCCCGCATGGACCACTCGGACGTGCGGACTTTAATCAGAAGACAAGGGGAGGATCAAGCGATTTGCGCGCTTGTGTATTACTAAATTCGATGATTCCTTTTGCACGCCATGCATTTGCGCTTCACGGAAGAAGAACTCTCTACTCTCGTAGAGATGGTCAGCCTGGCTGCGGAGGTGGCACACCTAAACCCTGAAGAGACCGGATCAGCTGATTTGGCGCGCTTTGAGGCTGTCGAAAGCAAGGTTCTTGAGTCGGCCAAGCACGCCGGGATGGCGGAATGGATCGAGTTCGACCAGCAACGGAGCAAAAATCGCGTGACGGAGAAATTCCAGGCCAAGTCGTATTTCCAGCGCTGTATCGAGGAGTTCCGCAATGCCAATTTCTGGGAAGATCTCATGATTCGCCTCGCCGAGCGTGATCTTATCAAGGAGATGGGCGAAGAGGCCTATCTCGCGATGAACGAAGAAGCCCGCCGTAAAAAATCCGAGCCCCGCGAAAAGCGCTACTGGGCCAAGTTCCAAAAAAAAGGAATCAGTCCGCTCTATTGGGTGGAACCCAACGAAGACCTCTAAGTCGCGTTTCTGCGTTTTCATTCCCCAACTTCTCCCCCATCCTTTTGTCGTGATCACGCGCCGAAAAACCTTCTATCCGATCTCGGATTCCCTCCGAAACTATCTCGTGCATTACGGCCGGCTCTCTAAAGTCCCTCTCGTCTACGACGAACTCCTCCGCTTCACCGGCTCAATCCCCTACGAAAACCCCAAAGGCGAGGAAACTCTCTGGCTGGAGGTAATGTATCCCCCCGAGGTCATGGCCGAGCTCCGGCCCAAGCTCACCAAGATCTATTCCATGCTCAAAATTGGCGACGACTTGAGCCTCGCCGATCACCTCACTGTTGAGCGCATCGACTTCGGCGAATTTGGAAACTCCCGCCCATTCCGCATCCGCATCACCAACCTCTTCAACGGCAACTCGGATTATTATTATGTCAAACACGCCGATTCTTCCCGCCTCTTTGGCCTGGAACTTGAGCACATCCTCTCGCCCAACCGCATCAACTACCTCGTCAATGGCAACACCTTGATCGAAGAACACATCGCGGGCGTTCCTGGTGACGTCTTTATTCGCGACTACCTCTCCGACCCAGCCCTCAATCACGTCCGGGTCGCCAAGGAATTTGTCAAATTCGGCGAACGTTGCTTTCTTCGTATGCTCGGTGACATGCGCACGGTGAATTATGTCGTCGATATTACACCTGACTTTGAGGAAGTGCAGTATCGCGTTCGTCCCATTGACTTCGATCAACAATCATACGAAGGCAAGCTCTCGGTCTACCGCGCCCACATGTTTCCTGACAACCGTCCGGTAGAGGAGTTAGTACGCTCCCACCTCAACGATCAAACAATTTTGCAATACCGCGCCGAAGAGCACCTCCAAATGAGCCGTCGGGCCAAAGTCGAACGCAATCGCCTCAAAGCCGTCCTCACCGTAATGAATCGCACCAACCTGGCGCCTCACGAACACGTGGTGGAACTCCGCGAAGCGATGGTCGAGCGCTATGGCTCGCACGCCTTCGAAGCCTGTGAATCAATGGGAGCCCTGACAGCGACCCACCTCCAACAAGTCCTCGACCTTACTCCACGCCGAAGTTGACGAAGCAATCACGCTCGCCCAATTTGTCATTATTGGCCCACCAGTAAATCGTGAGACCCCGATAAATCTCGCTCTTCGCCTCCACTTCAAGAACCCCGATTTTTTCGCTCCCTTGCTCGATCACAAATGAATCGGAGCCATATTGCTTGGACTTAATTTCGAGTTCACTCATTCCCGCGGCAAAGTACTTCTCATCGTTGAGATCTACCTCGGTGTTAGAGAATTTCACCTTCACCTTCTTACCGTCCTTGAGGCGTTTTCCGATGAAGACGTCACTCCTGATGGCCTTCTCAATTTTTTCTTCTTCAGTGTCACTCTTGATGCTGTGGAAAGCTCGCAGGGAAAACTTTAAGCCGACCCGGATCGGGTTCTCGGTTTTTTTCTCGACCACCTTTGGCTTCACCATGACGCCTTTACTCGAAACGGCATGCACAAATTCCACCTTGGTATCTCCAGTCACGGTGAGAGTAAAATCAACCGGCTTCCTCGAATTTAAAATAGCCTCTTTGGCCGTCGTGGTGTAGCCACCTTCTTGAACCGCCTTACGGGTCACCCACTTCCCATTTATCTCTTCCTGTATGAGGAAGTTGACCTTCACTTCCTTGTGAGTGGTCCGGGTCTTTCCTTTTTTAGGGTGCAGGAGCCCTTCGAGATCTTCGGAACCGACACCATAGTCATACTTGCGGCCATCCCAGCCAATGAAATATCCGAGCCATTCAGTGCGGTCGGCATGAACGGGAAGTTCCGCGGAAGCGGAGGAGGTCAGGATAACGAGGAGGGTCAGCATGCGTTTCATGCAGCGAATTCTAGCGAGAGATTTTCAGCCTGCCAGCGAAAATCGCCTTACCAAGAATACCTACCCTCCCCGAACGCTCTTATTCCTCGATGAAACGCCCTCTTCTCGCTTTCTTTCTCCTCGCCGCGGGTCGGCGCGGCCAGGCGAATGGTCGAGACCCTGGAAAAGAAAAAGCGCCCGGTTCCAGAGGAACTCAAGGCGCTTGTATGAGAATAAATCGAACAACCGCCTACTTGGCAGCCGCGAAGTTTGCCGCGACGACGTCCCAGTTGACGACATTCCAGAATGCGGAAATATAGTCAGGACGACGATTTTGGTAGTTCAGGTAGTAAGCATGCTCCCAGACGTCGAGTCCAAGAATCGGAGTGCAATTACAAACTCCAGCAGCCTCGCCCATGAGCGGGTTGTCCTGATTGGGAGTGGAACAAACTCCGAGAGTTCCGTCAGCCTTAACGCCGAGCCAAGCCCAGCCAGAACCGAAGCGAGTCGCGCCAGCTTTGGCAAACTCGGCCTTGAATTCGTCGAGTGATCCGAAAGCGGCGTCGATCGCAGCCGCGAGATCGCCCGAGGGAGCGCTGGCCCCACCGGGAGCAATGACCTGCCAGAAAAGGCTGTGGTTGAAATGGCCGCCGCCGTTATTGCGAAGAGCAGGAATGTCCGCGATCTTGGCCTGAAGGTCGACCAGCGAAAGATCCGCAATCTCGGCATTGCCTTCGAGAGCGGTGTTTAGGTTGGTCACGTAAGCATTGTGGTGCTTTCCGTGGTGAATTTCCATCGTCTGTGCGTCGATGTGCGGTTCTAGAGCGTCGTGAGCGTATCCCAGCTCGGGAAGTGAATGTGCCATGGTTTTAATGAATTGTTTGATTTTGACGACCTGTGCTCACAGAGTAACACGCGCCGTCGCCGGCAAGGAAAGCACCTTCCGCGACAACCGCAAGAGACAAACATCCTCGAAATGCCAGAATTTATCCAACAACCCGCCACTCTACCCGCTCTGATCGCTTTTATGGCCGGATTAGTCATCGCTGCGCTCTATTTCAAAGCCCAGCTCAGCTCGCTCAAAGCCGCTGCAGATGAACGTACTAAAAACACCGATAAAACAATCTCCGACCACGAAGCCGAGAAAACCCACCTCAAATCCGAGCTCGAAACGCTTCGATCCTCGGAATCCACGCTCCTGCAACATCAAAGCAAGCTCGAGGCCCAGATCGAATCCTTTAAGCAGCAGCAAAACGAAACCAACCAACTTGAGAAGCGGTTCTCCGACACCTTCAAATCCCTCTCCAACGACGCCCTCAAGTCCACCCAGCAGCAATTCCTCGACCTGGCAAAAACCACCTTCAAAACCGAACAAAAACAAGCCAGGGGCGAACTTGAAAAGCGTGAGCAAGCCGTCGCCCACCTCGTCAAGCCCGTCGCCGAGTCCCTCGATAAAATGCAGACCCGCATTGGCGAAATCGAAAAAGCCCGCGAAGGCGCCTATTCCGCGATCAAGGAACAGGTCGTCTCGCTCGTCGATTCACAAAAAGGCCTCCACAAGGAAACCCGCCAACTCGTCAAGGCCCTCCGCCAACCCACCGGCCGCGGACAATGGGGCGAAATGCAACTTCAGCGCGTTGTCGAGATGGCCGGAATGCAGGAGCACTGTGACTTCACCACGCAGACCTCCACCACCACCGACGAGGGCAAACGCCTCCGCCCCGACCTCATCGTGAAGCTCCCAGGCGGCAAGCAAATCATCGTTGATTCCAAAACGCCCATGGACGCCTACCTCGACGCGCTCGAAGCTGACTCCGACGAAGATCGCGACCGCCACCTCGCCCGCCACGCCAACCAGGTCTCCACACACATTCGCCAACTCGCCTCCAAAAACTACCAGGCCCAATTCCAACCCGCTCCCGAGTTCGTCGTTCTCTTCCTTCCGTCCGAATCCTTCTTCTCTGCCGCTCTCACTCAGGACTCCTCCCTCCTCGAGCAGGGCGTCGATCAAAATGTCATCCTTGCCACTCCGACCACCCTCATCGCTCTACTACGCTCCGTCGCCTACGGCTGGCGTCAGGAAGCCCTTGCCGAAAATGCCCGCCGTATTTCCGACACCGGACGCGAACTCCACAAACGCCTCACCGTCTTCTCCGGCCACCTCGGCAAGGTTGGTCGCGCCCTCGACACCTCGGTCAAATCCTACAACTCCGCCGTCTCCTCTCTCGACTCCCGCGTCCTTCCTTCGGCCCGCAAATTCGAAAGCCTCGAAGCCTCCGAACAAAGCCTCACCTTCGAGAGTCCCGCCAGCCTGGAGATCACCCCCAAACAGACTCAGTCGCTCGAAGCCCCCGCCGACGACATCACCCTCGATCTCGAAGAACCCTCCGGCGACCTCCAAGAACCACCCACCGAAGAAGTCGAGGAAAAAGCCAGCTCCGCCGCCGACGATTTCCGCGCCGCTCTCGAACACTCATGAAAACTGCCCTTGTTACCGGAGCGTCTTCCGGCATTGGAAAAGCCATCGCGATTGCCCTTCAAGAATCAGGGATAAAAGTCATCGGGCTTTGCCGTTCTGTCGAAAATCTTCCAGAAGGAGTCACACCGCTCGCTTGTGATCTTCGCGATGTCACCCAAATCCAGAAAGCCTTCCTCTCGCTCGATCACCTCGACATTCTCGTCAACTCCGCAGGCCTAGCTTACCTCTCCCGACTCACCGATGGCGACCACGCACTTTGGGAAGAAATGTGGCAAGTCAACGTGCACGCCCTCAGCCTTTGCTGCCAGTTAGCCCTTCCCCTTTTCCCCGAAAACAGCGGGCAGATTCTGAACCTCTCTTCCATGTCCGGACACCGTGTTCCACCCACTGGAGGATTCTACGCCGCCACCAAATTTGCAGTCCGCGCCGTGAGCGAGGCCCTCCGCACCGAATTAAAAAGCAACTGCTCAGCCATCCGAATCGCCACCCTTTCCCCCGGCTTCGTCGACACCCCGCTTCTCGAAAAATACTTCGCCGGACGCGAAGACCAACTCAAGCAAACCCGCGAGAGCATCCAGATGCTCACCCCCGAATCCATCGCCGCCAGTGCTCTCCACGTCCTCACTTCCCCACCTGACGTCGAGATCAACGACATCATGATACGCAGCGCAGACCAGGCGATGTAAGATTCTTAAAAACTCCATTGGAGACCAAAGCCTCCATGAAAAAAGTCGACGAGCAAAAGGTCTCCGGAGGCGTCCGGCTCCCGGCCTGCAGCCCAGCTATGGGACCCGTGAGGCAAAATTGAACAGTTGAACCACAACATCGAGTGTAAGGTTGCCCTGTCGCAAACTCTATCATGGCACAAAAAAGACCGCGTCTTTTGCAAAAAGAAAGCGGTCCTAAAATATTCATTAAGAATTTTATTCGGCAGAAGGCTTTTCCTCTTCAGCTGTTTCGTCGGTTGACTCCTTCTCCTGTGTAGGAGCTGGATCTGGTGACTCATCCGCCTTGGGTGCTTCCTCAGCCGAAGCCTCTTCCACCTTCTCTTCAGCCTTTGGTTCTTCCTCAGGCCCGGGAGTTTCTTCGGCGGGCGCCTCAGTCTTCGGCTCTTCTTTCGCCTCTGAATCCTCCAAGGCAGGCGCTTCGGCTTTCAATTCCTTTTTGGGAGCACTCTTTTTCTTTGCCGGAGCGGGGTCGCCCTCTGGCTTGGAGAGATGCAGTGTGGTATCGGAAAGCAAAATGGCGTGGCCTTGATTAAGAAGCCAGTGAAGATCGTGGAACCATTCGTGCTTAATGTCATCAGTAGCATCTTCAGGCAATAAGGCGTCCCAAAGATCCTTCAATTGCTTCCCGGAATTAATCTTCAGGAAATTGATAATTGCTTGTGGGCGTTCCGCGAGCGGAGTCTCGGTAGAGACGGCATGAGGCCGGGAAGGACCAACCTTGAGCTTCTTTTTCCACTTAAAGACAGCGACGTGACGACCGGAAAGCTGGCGACACACCAGAGGCATAAGATTGGCAGGGTAACGTTTTTCCTCAGCAACTGCGCGCTTCAACAAGGTCAGCATTCCCGGAGAAAGAAGATTTCCGGCAATGTCTCCCATCACCCAAGCGCGATTGGTTTCCTCGAAGGCCTTTTCAAAAAAACTCTCCGAGAAATGACGTTCGACCTCACGGGAGTCAGCCAATAGCTCTTCTTCCTCCGCAGACGCTTCGAGTTCAGCTTCGACAGGAGCCTCCTCTTCGCCGGGAGCTTCTTCCTCGGCCGGAGCCTCTTCCTCAATCGGAGCTTCCTCTGCTTCGGCTTTGGGCTCTTGCGGAGTAACTTCTTCAGCCGGGCTCTCCTCCGCGGTCGCTTCCTCGGCAACGGTTGCTTCTGCTGTCGTTGTTTCTTCTGCAGCAGGAGCCTCTTCGGTTTTCTCTTCCTCAGCAGCAGCATCAGCGGGCCCTTCTTCAGCGACTACCTCTTCTTCACCAGTACCAACCTTCCACTTGGTGACTATTTTCATGCGATCCAACCAAGCTCCGACCGCTTCCTCGCCATGCTCCATGCGGACCTTGGCTTTATAATTCTCGAGTGACATGTGGCCGAAGCGCTCACGATGAAGGGTCGCGATATTTTGCTGATAGCCGTGATAGTTTGGTGGTCCAAGATATTCTCCGCTGATCCCACAACGGGCCACAGAGGAAAAGCTTCCTTTGGGAGCTTCGCCCTCGGTTTGCACTTCGGAGTAATACTTCTTTCGCCACTCGCCACGCCAAAGATGTCGAATTGCTTCGTCTTTAGACAACCAAAGCGAGTTGTCCTCGCGACAGCGGAAAAACTTTTTCTCGGGCGATTCAAAAATCACACGGAAGCGATCACGCTTCTGCAAAAGAACTTTTGCCAAATCGAACACGGAAAAGGTGCGTCCGGTATCGGCAACCTGTTTAGCCAAGAGATCAAGGCTCTCTTCGGATGGCATAATCTTGAGGCTCACTCCTTCGGGTGGTTCTACTTCCTGACGCTGGGGACGACGATTGTCCCGGTCATCACGTCGACCACCACGGCCCTTACCTTTGAAGCCTCCGCCGCCACCTCGTTGATCACGGCCGCCACCTCCGCCACGATGTTCACGACGACCACCACCGCCACCGCGGTTATCTCGTCGACCACCACGATCACGGGAATCACCCCGGTCGCCGCGTTCTTTAAATTTTTTAAGGGACTTCGATTCCGAATCATCACGCGCCCACGCAGGGCCGAAATTCAATCCGGACAGATCAAGAGCCCCGTCGCTGTCGGGAGTCTGTGGAGTTTCTTCACTCATAAAGGAGAGAGAAGTGAAGCACATGATTCACGGCTTAGGAAGCACCCATCACGCCTTTTTATTCAGAGGATATTTTGCCATTCTTTACCACATGAACGACATCATCCCGCTCGAAGGATTTTTCGTTCATCACCACGTGCTGATCAAGGACAATCATATGCACCTTCTGGACCATCTCAAAAAGCGAAGACGGAGTATATGCAGACGTCACTTTTATCGTCATGGTTAGCTCGAGTCTCGTGACTCTTCACGAAGCCGGAGAGGTTTCTCCACTCTTTGAACTTACTTCTTCCTACGTTTCCCCTTGCCATTGGATGCCGTTTTTTTGGCCAATTCAATCATGGCGTTCTGCTCACTGACCCAACGATTCTCGAGGTCCTTCGCTTTCTTCGAGTCCTTTTTAGAAAGGTCATTTCCCTCCGCTCGATCCGTCCGGAGATCATACAAAGCCCAAGGATCGTTTTTTGCTGCAACGAGCTTCCAATCTCCAATGCGGATTCCCCGGTGTCCTTCATGATTCCACCAAAGAACATCTCTTTTGACGTCCTGATCTTTCTCAAAAACCGGAGCCAGACTCTTGCCCGGCAGGGGAGGACGCTTCTCACCATTCCAATCTGCTGGAGCTTTAACTCCGAGCAAATCAAAAATCGTCGGAGCAATATCGATAAGATGACCCGGCGTATGGCGAATCTTATTCTTGCCTTTGATCCCCTTCGGCCAATGCACCACGAGTTGGGTGGCAATGCCGCCTTCGTGGACCCACACCTTATGACGGCGAAACGGCGTATTACAGGCACTCGAAAATCCCGGTCCCAGGCAAAGATAGCTCGCCGCGCTTCCAGGAGGCGCCGTAGGGTCGTGCCCCCCATTGCGCACCATGATCTCCGCGCTCGCTCCGTTGTCCGATGCAAAGAAGATCAGGGTATTTTCAAATTGTCCCATTTTCTTGAGCTGCGCGATCACACGCCCGATTTCCTGATCCATACGATCCACCATCGCAGCATGAATCGCCATCTTGGTTGCTTGAAAGCGCCGTTGTTCATCATTGAGGTCTTTCCACGGAAGAGGGCGATTCACCTCGCCCGGACCCAACTTTTTCAATGCCTCCGGGAAATGATACGGTGGTCCGACCTTTTCCTCGAGATCTGACAGCTCGGTATTGATGAGACCCATCTCCTTCTGACGGGCAAAGCGCTTCTTCCGCATCTCATCCCAACCCGTCAAATAGGCATCGCGGTATTTCGCGATATCCTGGGGCAACGCATGTAACGGAAAGTGGGGCGCGATAAATGCCAGATAATGAAAGAAGGGCTTCCCGGCATGATTCTTCCCATGATCCTCCAGACACGAAATCGCGTGATCCGCTGTTGCGGTCGTCGTGTAGTAGCCTTTTTCATTACTCGGAGGCTTCACCGGAACACCATCGAGAGTATTCCCCTTACTCGAAAAAAAGTTTCCCTGATTCCGAGTGTCGTAGGAATGATCAAATCCCGCCGCCAGTGCCTTGCCATCCAAATGCCATTTGCCGCTATGGTAATTGCGATAGCCCAATGGCTTGAGAAAATCCGGCAACATTCGCGCCCATTCCTGACGCACCCCGCGCCCTCCTCCACCGACGCCAGGCAATACATCGCGATGCACTTGGTGGGGGTAATATCCCGTCATCAAAGCCGCCCGACTGGGCCAACAACGACCAGTATTGTAAAACTGGCTAAACCGCAGCCCGTTCTTGGCCAAAGTATCGAGGTTCGGCGTCGCAATCTCTCCGCCGTAACACCCCAAATCCGAAAAGCCCAAGTCATCAGCGAGAATGAAAACAATATTTGGCTTCGCCCCCATTAAAGGTTGCAAAAGAAGAATCGATAAGAATGTGGGTAAGCGCACCCCGCAAAGCTGCCCGATTCTTAATCCCACCGCGATCATTTTCCCCAAAATCTCCCTACTCGGCAGTCCTAAGCTTACCCCGAACGAAATCACTCGTAAGATCCCCTACGAAAACTAAAGCCGCTCCCAAACAGACCCACAGAATCATTTCATCGTAAAAGAACGCCACCTTCGCATCGGAAATCAAAAAGCCTAGGGAAGCCACACCGAGCATTCCTAGCACTGTCGCCTCGCGGATACACGATTCCCATCGATAAAATAAAAAGAGCACCAAACGGTTAAATCCGGCCGGCATCATCGCCGCCAAATACGCCGACGAGCGATTGCCACCCTGCGCCAAGATCACCTCGCTCGCTTGACTCTTTGTGTTGTCGAAAACCTCCGCGCCCAGTCTCAGCAAAATCCCTCCATTGTGAATCGCGAGGGCAAAAATCAAGACCCAGTAAGTTGGCCCAAACACCCGGAGCAAGAGAAACGCCAGGATGTATTCCGGCATGGCTCGGGCCAACATTGAAGCCCCCCGGAGGAACATTCCCAAAAGCCCACGAATCTTGCTGCCACCATCTCGGACCCCTCTCGGATTGGATGTCGCCAAGGTCCGCGCTGCAAATAGAATCCCGATCAAAGACAATCCTCCTGCTAACAAAATCGCCGTCGTTCCCACGTGAAACGTCCGCCAAAGAGCGACTGCTCCCTCGTCCGACATTTTTTCGGAAAACCAAGAGCCAAAGACACTCCAATCACCATCCGCCTCCCGCACCGGATAGGGCACCATCTCACCTGTGAAGCGATCCAAATTCCTCTCCCGCTGTTCCCAGCCCACTCCCGCTCCCCATCGATCTTCCGCCATCCATCCGGCAGCGATTCCCACAGCCAGAGTGGCCACAGAGAATCTTAAAAACCACGAACGCCCCCGTCCTTGCCAAAGTTCACTCAACGATTGCCCCTTTTCTTCACCAACACGAGATGGCGTCCCCTTCGTCAACAATCCTCTCACCTTAGCTCCCCATGCTTCGAACAAAATCACTACGATCAGTAAAGCGTACACGTAAGACCAGATCTCATGATAATGTCCATCCTCATAGGCCGTTTTGATTTCATATCCAATCGTCGGAATCCCCACAAAACCAAGAACCGCCGAAGAACGAACCGCACATTCCAAGCGATACAATGCGTAGGTCGCAAGATCCGGAAGGGCCTTGGTTACGACACCCGCGAAGAAGGCCGTAAACCCACTCCCACCCGCGGCCCTAATCACTTCTCCGGCCGAACTTTCACTTTCATCAAGGAGCTCAGAAAATACCTTTGCCAGCGTTCCGCCGTAAGGCAAAGCCATCGCAAGAATCGCAACCAACGGCGAGGTCCCTACCGCAGATAGAAACAACAAGGCCCACATCAACTCGTGGACTGATCGAATCGCGGTCGCCAGCAATCGCGTCCCAATCCGGAGGACTTGCAAAAACAAATTCGGCTTAGACCACCACGCTCTTGATCCCAACACGCCACCGATGACCCCGATCGCAAAAGCGAGACTCATCGCCACCACTGCATAGCGCACCGTTAACCAGAGTGCCTTGCCAATTTTTCCCAGAAAGGAAACCTCCCCTCCTCGCATATCCGACTCCTCGTAATCGAGGGCAGGCTGAAAAGCGGCACTCAAAAAATCCCCCGCCGCTTCCCGGCCACCTTCACTCGGGATCAACTGACCGGGTCGGACCTCGAGAACCCAAAGGCCCCCGAAAAAGAGCGCAATCGCTCCGATAAAAAACCACCGACGTCTCATTGGTCCAGTCGGTAAAGTTCTCTCACTCCGGCATCGTCCGGCGAACCATCAAGCACGACCCGACCGGCTCGCATCCCAATCACGCGGTCGAAATAGCGCTGTGCCAAGTCTACATCGTGCAGACTCATCACGAGCGTCATCTTTTCCTCCCGCGCAATTGTCGTGAGCAACTCAACCAAACTCTTGGCCCTCTCGGGATCAACCGCGCTCACCGGTTCGTCCGCCAAGATCATTTGCGGCTGCTGATAGAGAGCCCGTGCAATGGCCACCCGCTGCCGCTGACCGCCTGATAAATGATCCACCCTTGCAAAAATCTTTTTCTCAATCCCGACCCGCTTTAGTAGGCCGCTCACCCGCTCTTTTTCCGCCTTCCCCATCAGAAGGAGACTTCTCATCAAACCCCAAAACCCTTTCCGCGCAGCCTGCCCACAGGCCACATTCTGACTGACCCTTAGATTCGGAACGAGTCCGAGATCTTGCGGCACCCAGGCAATCCCCGACCGCACTTCCTTCAACGCCTTCCCCTTCAATTCGCCTAGGTTCTGATCATTCAAAACCACCTTTCCACTCGTTGCCGGAACACGTCCATTACACAATCCCAACAGACTGGATTTCCCCGCCCCACTCGGCCCGATCAAACAAACCTGCTCTCCGGACCGAATCGTCAAATCAATCGAATCCAATGCCACGGTTGCCCCATAGCTCAGACTCGCTGACTGGAATTCTAACATAATAAAACGGCGGAGTCTTCCTCGAAGACCCCGCCATCAAAGATGATTTGGCCTGTGCGATTAACGCATGATGCCAACTTCCTTGGCCACCTCGTAGATGCCTTCGAACTCTTCGTTTTTGGCAGGAATGAGATCGTCACGGTTGAATGCCTTGAGCACCGCCTCGTCTTCACAATCAACGAGCGCCTTTTGCAACTTATCGATAAATCCTTCACCGAACAGTTCCTCCAGTGCCGGGTGAGCGGTGAGGTTGTAATCAGCATAGTAAGGAGTTTGCCAAATGATAGGAGCGTCCTCGGCCTTAATTTCGCCATCAGCGATCATGGAGTCATACTTCTTGTAGCTAAGCGCACCGACTTGCACCGATCCGCTTGCAACTGCACGAGCGGTGGCATCGTGACCACCGGTAGCCTGGAATTGAACCGGCTTCGAAAAGTAGTCTTCTGGAGATTTTCCGGTTTCTTTCATGATGAAATAGGTCGGCATGAGACGCCCCGAAGTCGAGCTCTTCGATCCAAAGGTAAAGGTCATGTCTTTGATCGCTTCCGGGAAGGCATCGGCCTTCGCCAAGCCCGTGGACTTGTGAGCGATGAAGTAGCTCTTATACTGCGGATCAACATCCCCCTGAGCAATTGCCCGGGCACCAGGAACAGCCTTACGAGCCTGCACGCCGGTCAGACCACCGAACCATACAAGGTGAACTTCGCCGTTCTTGAAACGCTCGACAGCAGCGGTGTAGTCGGCCGAGATCGAGAAGCTGACGTCAATCTCCAGCTCCTTTGCCAGGAAATCCTGCAGAGCTTTGAATTTCGCCTCCTGATCGGAAACCTTCTCGTCAGGAATTGCGGTGATCACAAGGGACTTCCCTGCAGAATCTCCTCCGCCTCCGTCGGCGGCTTTTTCTTCCTTATCTCCACAGCTGGAGAGAGTGACTGCCGTGGCGGCAATCGCGATGCTGCTGAGGCAGCCCATCATGGTCTGGGCAATCGACCGATTACCCGAGTTAAACAATTTCATGAGTTTATTTGTGTCCCGTGGCCATTGTTGGGTGGCCCCGACGCCCCAACACTCCACGTATTTCATGAGAGTGCAATCGCGAAATCTTATTCCTGAAAAGGCACTAGAGCCCGATTGCGCTCTCTCCATGTTGGATGGATCGCTATTCTTCGTCGATAGCGCACAATGAGACTCTGAGAAATCAAAGTGTAACCATCGCGATCAACCAGATCCCGCCGCCTTTCGGGCCACGTCAGCTTGGGAAACGAACATCGCCACTCTCATCAAGCGAAACCGGCCCGGCAACTGCACGAGTCCTCCCACCGGCCCCATCGCGCCACCTAGACAAGGTGCACTTTAAAACAAGCTGCTATGGCTGAATCGGAGGTTTTTCCTCTGGCGTTTGATCACGCCCGACCGGGAGTGAAGTTTTGGTCTTTGATCATCCTCCACCTGAGGATCCCTTGTTCATTCATGTGGGAACTCCCATCGCAGGGAGAATCCACATCTGCAGGGCCACGTAAGCCGCCACGACACAAATTCCAATGATGATACCTTTCATTTTCGATTACTGTTATCGGGAAGAGTTCTTGTCTACCTGATTTATTGCCCAATTTCCCCGAAAACGCAACTTTTTGACCCTCACTTCCCGCTCTCCAGACCTAAAAAACCTTTCCCCCCAAGGAATCTTCCTGTTTCCTCGCGCCCCGCGGAAAAAACCTCCGCCCAGAACCATGGCTAACAAAGACCAGACCGATACCGTACGCATGGAGAAAATTGTCTCCCTGTGCAAGAGACGTGGATTCATCTTCCAATCTGCCGAGCTCTACGGCGGGTTGAATGGTTGCTGGGACTACGGCCCACTCGGAGCGGAGCTCAAACGTAACCTGAAGGACTACTGGTGGCGCAAGAACGTCCAGGAACGCGACGATATTCTTGGACTCGATGGATCTATCCTCACCCACCAGGCCGTCCTTACCGCCTCCGGACACATCGGCGGATTTTCTGATCCCATGTGCGACTGCCTTCTCACCAAGGCACGACTCCGCGCGGATCAGATCGACCCGCAATCCGGCACCGCTTATCACTTCACCGGAGCGTCTCACGAGCAATCCGGCTGGTCTGTTGATCGCCCTTACTCCGTTCTTCTGAACCAACCAAACCAGGACGAAAACAAAGCCCGTAAAACCGCCAAGGCTTTCTACGCCCAGTTCCTCAACGACAACCAGATCTCCCCCAAGAAACTGACCCTTGTCGGTGAAACAACATCGGAAGAGACGGACGTCACCAACTACAACCCTGACAACGGATCACTCCTCACCGAACCCCGCGACTTTGAACTCATGTTCAAAACACAGATGGGTGCCTCGGCCGACGAAAACGATCCCAACGCCACCGCTTATCTTCGTCCCGAGACCGCCCAGTCGATCTTCGTACAATATAAGAATGTTGTTGATTCCAACCGCGTGAAGCTTCCCTTCGGAGTCGCCCAAATCGGCAAGGCTTTCCGCAACGAAATCAACCCACGCAATTTCACCTTCCGTTCTCGCGAATTCGAACAGATGGAAATCGAATACTTCTGCAAACCCGAAGACGGTCTCAAGCTAACCGACACATGGCTCGCCAACCGCCTCGCTTTCTACGAAGAGATCGGCCTTGATAAGGAAAAGCTCCATGTCCTCGATATCCCCGATGGCGAGCGTGCGCACTACTCGCAGAAGACTTACGACATCGAATACGACTTCCCCTTCGGTCAGCAAGAGCTCGAGGGTGTCGCTTACCGTGGTGACTACGATCTCGGCAAGCATCAGAAGCACTCTGGCAAGCCGCTGGAATACTTCGACGAGGAGACCAAGGAGAAGTTCATCCCACACGTGGTGGAACCGTCCGCCGGTTGCGACCGCACTGTCCTCGCCCTGATCTGCGAAGCCTTCGACGAAGAAGACCTCACCAAAGAAGGCGGTAAGAACGACGTCCGCACCGTGATGCGTTTCAAACCTTGCGTCGCTCCGATTAAGGTCGCCGTCCTGCCCCTTCTGAAGAACAAGCCCGAGCTCGTTGCCAAGGCCAAGGACGTGCAACACCTTCTCCAACCCTTCATGAATGTCTTCTACGACGAAGCCGCCGCCATCGGACGCCGCTACCGCCGTCAAGACGAAGTCGGCACACCATTCTGTGTCGCCATCGACTTCGAAACTCTCGGCGAAGAAGATGCCTCAATGAAAGACACCGTGACCATCCGTCATCGCGATTCAATGGAGCAGGAACGTGTCGCCATTAGCGATCTCCTCTCCTGGCTCTTCGAAAGAATTCGTTAAGCGAAAAAATCACAAAAACGGGCGCAGCTTCACGGCTTCGCCCGTTTTTTGGACCTACTCAAAATCGATAAACGACTCAGCATACTTCCACAACTTCTCCGCTGAGTTCTCATAAAAGAGTGCCTGACTCCGGCCATACCACTTCATTCCCAAAAGCTCTCCGACTTTCACCGTTTTATTCACCGCGGCATCCCGCATGGCCACTCGTTGGGATTCCTCGCGGAACTTATAAGATTTCTCAAGAACCTTGGTCAGCTTCTCATTTTCGAAATACAAGCGTCTTTCCTTCACCGTTTCCTCCGTCTTTTCAGAAGCTACAAAGCTCCAGGAACTTTCCGTCACCAAGACGAAGACCGGCTTCTTTGGCTCTCCTGAAAACACATCAATGCTCACGGCAGAGTGACCGCCCATATCTACATCAAAAACAACCCTCCGTAGCTCGTTCTTCAGAAACCCCCTGCGGATCTCAACGAATCTCGGTTCATCATCGCTTTTAACTTCAGCCTTAATCCAATTCAAGGGCCCCTTAATCAACTCCCCAACAATCTCACCCGTCGTCTGTGCCTTCACGGCGGCCTTGACCTCAAAGGAGATCAACTTCTCTGAAATCTTCAATCCCCTCACCTCGGGAGTCAGTTTTCCAAAATCATAAACTCGTCCCGCAGCATCAGTCACCGTCACCTCAGTATGCAACAGCACCATAACCTCCGTGCCATCCGGCTTCACCTTTGCTGGGAACTCGTAGGGGCCAATCCTCGCTCCTCCCAGGTCCCCCATATGCTTCCCCAAACGCAGAGCTCCCCCAAGCTCTTCCAGAGTAAAACTCTTCTCAATGAGATTCGCCACAATTGGATTTGTCTTCAGAAGCGCCTGAATAGCATCTCGATGAACTGACCCGCCGGCCTTTGCCATCAGTGATGAAACGAGAAAAAATGCCATTGAGATTAGAGATCTGTAATTCATACGAGGCTGAAAAATATCGCGATGCCTGCTGAAATGAAACGAGAATCTGCTAGAGTTTGCCCGTGCGAGCAATTCCAGCCATCTCCATCCTTTTCCTGCTCAATTCCTGCGCGGTGAAAATTGAACCTGCAGCTGCTCCCTCCAAGAAATCATCACTTCCAAAAATCACCCTCCCCGGTTGGAAATCAAAATCATTTGCCGACACCACCCCTCCATATGCCGAGCAATTTGCACCTCACTACCTGAGCGTCAAGGATGGTGAAATCGCCACCTCCGGAATTCGTAAAGACGGCACCGAAATCTTTTCGGTCATCAGCGAACGAAATGATTCCGAATATCCCGGCATTCACCCACTCAGACTTTGTTTCCTCCCCACCTCGTTCCTCGCCGGAGACAGCCCCTACTTAAAAGATACGAATAAACTGACACACGAAGATGGCAACTATTGGGAGTTCTGCGCCTTCGACCTTCGCACCACCATTTTTCAACTTTTCCCGAGCGAAAGAAAAAGCGCCAAAGGCCTCCTCGTTTACCACACCTCCATCATGCTCCTTTCGAGGGTTGAGCAGCAGTTCGTCCATAAAATGCAAAAACTCGGTTGGAATGTCATGGTGGGGCTTCCCCCTGACAGCCTCTACCGAGGACGTATCCCAACCATGACCTCGAAATTAGGCACGATTGAAAACGGAGCCCGTCTTCTCGCCGACGACATGGACCTCCATCACGCCGAACAAGCCCATTCCACCCGCGCCGCCCTGGCCTACCTCCGAAAAACCCGCCCTTCCTGGCTTGAGGGAAAGAAGGCTCTCATCGGCATCAGCGCAGGAAGTTTCGGGGTTCCCGCCGAAGTGAAACTCAATCCGGACTGGGATTCCATCGTCCTCGTGAGCGCCGGAACCAATCTCCTCTCAACCTACGAATCCGGAGCCGCCCGAGTTTTCCCCAATACCCTCGAATGGGTGAAAGACGCCCGGAAAGATCCACCTGAAAAAGTCACACACATCCTCACCGACGAAGAATTTCACACCGTCTATCGCAGGGCCGCTGAACTCACGAAGCTACACCCCGGCAAAATCGGCAGCATCTTACGTAATTACCGACTCCTCACCATCCACGGGCGACTCGATGAAATCATTCCAAAAAAACAAACCCGCGAACTCCACCAAATCCTAGGTAATCCCGAACGGTGGACCTATCCGCTCGGGCATCACCTCATCGCGGTGCAATTGGTCTTCGATGCCAAACGCATCGACCACTGGCTCATGGAGCCAGTCGATTGATTCATTCGTAATAAGCCGACCAAAATGCCTCCGTCTGACTCCCCGAAGGCGCGATTTCCAGAACCAAGGTCTGATTCTCCAACTCAATCTGATCAAGTTGATCAAAGTCCTCCCGCCGACTCACTTTGGCGTATGCCATGCCCCACATTCCAGCCCAAGATTTCAAATCAACCTCCTGTGGCTGCACCACCGCCTTGCGCTGTTCATCGGACAAGCTCTCAAGCCTCGGCAAACGATCAAAGATCCGCCCTCCGCCATTATTGATCACCGCGAGAACCCGCCCCTCCTGCGCGACTTGCCCGAGCAATGAGGGAGCTGCCAAATCATAGAGTGTCGTCAAATCTCCAAATACGCCCCAGGAATCCGGAGTATTCGCACTCGCGCCCAGCCAGGTCGAAAGCTGACCATCGATCCCATTCGCCCCGCGATTTGCGCGAACCAAAGCATAAGGAGTGTCCCGCTGTGCAAAATCATTCCACTCCCTGATCGGCAGGCTATTCCCCAAAAAGAGACTCTCTCCTGTCGTAGCATAGACCGACAGCAGGCGAACCAAACCCGGTTCGCTGTCAGGATAAGCTTCAAGCAGCTCATCAATTTTCCCGGCAATTGGACGCGCCTTCAAAAAATCATCGCGCACGTCACCAACCTCTTCCGCTTCCCCAAGCCCTTTGAGCACCCGGTTTAATTCGCCACGAATCACGAACGATTCCCGCGCCAGCCCGGGCAAGCCATTTTGACAAATCGAGAGCACCTCGGTTCCCTGACTATATTCCAGATCACGCCACAATCGGCCTACCGGCACTTCTCCCAAACGCAAAATCCGTCCGGGAAAATTCCCCCGCAAAACCTTTTCCGAGATCACCTGGCCAGCCAATACCTCCCGCAAGCCACTCGTGACATCAGCGATCACCGGAATGCCTAATTTCTTCAAAAAATAATACGTTTCCTCTCGTTCCTCTTCTTCCAAGCCTCCCACCATCGCAACGAGCCCGCGAAAAACTCCGCCACCCAAGAAATCACGTAACTTGCGCACTTCGAAAGACAAGCGCACCGGAGAAAACTCCGCGACTTCAGCCACCCATTCATCCACCCTCACCTCGCCCTCCTCCAGAAAAACATTCACATGAAGCGGGCTTCTCCCATTCCAATTCGTGGGATCTTTCCCGGCATATTCCCCAAAGAGATTCTCCTGCTCGATGGTCTGAGGAGCTCCCGACCCAGAAAAATTTTCCGGTCGATCCGCTGACAATATCACAAGAGGCTTTGCACTATAAAAAGCTTCAATCACCGCCGGAAGACATTCCGCCACCGCCGTCCCGCTCGTTGTCACCACCGCACAAGGCCGACCGCTGTCTTTGGTCCGCCCCAGCGCAAAAAACGCCGCGCCTCTCTCTTCAAAATGCCGCCAAACCCTAATCCCTCCGGCAGCTTCTAACAAAGCCACCAAGCCTGCGTTACGAGCTCCACCACAGACGACAAATTCCCCGCATCCCAAATCGAGGAGTTCCTGAACAGTCTGTCGTTCCCGCTGCACTAGTATCTTTCCACCAGCAAAGAGGCGTTGTGTCCACCAAATCCGAAGGAGTTACTTAGCGCCGCTCTCACTTCCACCTCGCGGGCGGTGTTGGCGCAGTAGTCGAGATCACAATCAGGATCCTGATCTTCCAGATTGATCGTTGGGGGGATTACCCCGTCGCGAATCGCCATGAGACAAGCCAGGATCTCGACACCGCCAGCGGCCCCGAGCAAGTGACCAGTCATCGATTTGGTTGAGCTAACAATCATGCCTTCCTTGGCGTGATCTCCGAAAGTTCTCTTAATCGCCTTCGTTTCACAAACGTCTCCCATTGGAGTCGAAGTGCCATGCGCGTTGACGTATTGCACATCCTCCGCATTCAGACCGGCGTGTTTCAACGCCATATCCATGCAGCGACTTGCACCAATCCCCTCGGGATGAGGCGAGGTCAAATGATAGGCATCGGCACTGAGGCCATATCCGGTCAACTCGGCGAGAATGTTCGCACCGCGCTTTTTGGCATGCTCGAGTTCTTCGATCACGACCAGCCCGGCGCCTTCACCCATGACAAAACCATCCCGCCCGGTATCGAAGGGACGTGAAGCCCGCTCGGGCTCATCATTGCGTGTGCTGAGCGCTTTCATGTTGCTGAAGCCCGCCACGCCCATCGGGAGAATCGAGGCTTCCGCTCCGCCGGCGATAAAGGCATCGGCATCTCCAAATTTAATCATGCGCCATGCTTCACCAATACTGTGGTTGGCCGTCGCACAAGCCGTCACGATGGCCATGTTCGGGCCACCCAATCCATGCTCCATCGAGAATACTCCACTCGCGATGTTGGAAATCATCATTGGGATTGTAAACGGAGAAACTCGGCTCGGACTATTGGTCAAAAGCGCAGTGTGATTGGCTTCCAATACTCCCAAACCACCAATGCCGCTGCCAAGCATGACACCAATGCGATCACGATTCACGTCGGATTCCAGAAGACCAGAATCGGTCAGGGCCATCTGTGCGGCCGCAATACCAAAATGCGCATAGCGGTCCATGCGACGGGCATCCTTGGGATTGGAAAAAAACGGCTTTGGATCAAAGCCACGAACTTCACCACCGATCTTCACGGTATAATTCGTGGTATCCATGTTTTCCAGAAGACGGACTCCGCTGTGACCAGCCTTCATCCCCTCCCAAGTTGAGGCTGCATCATTACCCAGAGGACTCACCGCCCCCACACCAGTCACTACGACACGTCGATCTTCGATTGCTCCCATTACTCTTCGAAAAGTTTCCCGTGGTTAGACCGCTCCACGCTTAAAAGCAAGGCTATCTATCCAGCTTCCGAACCTTCACCCCAGCCGACGGTTGCCTCCGCGAATATTTTCTCCCTCACATTCGGGACAGCGGGAAAGCTTCACCTGTTTCTTTTCCCGGTATATTTTCCCGCAAAGGTGGCATTCTCGGCTAATTTTCCGCACCTGTCTGGCCTCTCCCCGCTCCCTAAAAATCTCAAAAAACCAATCCAAAATCATCCAGAAGAATGCCAGAATGACAATTACGAGCAGGAACTGACTGTAGGTGAAAATCATTCCTCGGTTACCAGATTAACCAAACGAACCTCAATGGTGATCCACCGTTCCGGATCATTACGCTTCAACGCCGGATAACTCGCGGCTCGCAATAGGCTCAGGACCTCTCGGGTGAATTCATCGTCATCTCCGGACAAAGTCGAACAATTCAACACCCTCCCGCGCCAATCCAGCCCGAGCAAAATAATCCACACCTCGCCCTCACTCAGATTCTCATCCGAATCATCCCAATCGATAATCGCCCCCTTCCAATCCCCCGCTCCGGAAACTGGCTGAACCGAGAGTGCCCAGCGGGATTTTGGCAACTCCACCGGCTTGCGCTCCACATCCTCGGGAGCCGGGTAGTTTTTCGGTCCGAGACCGGGAAGACTCACCAAAGTCAGGGGCTTCCTCGGAACTGGAATCTCCCGCAGGGCAGGCTGATAATGTCGGGGCGAGACCGTGCTCAACTGACGGGTGATTTCCTCCTCCAGACTTTTCGAGCTGGCAACCTCCCATCGATGGGCAAAGGGCGACTCTTCATCAATGATGTCAGCCAACCCTTGATTGAATTTTTCGCTCACATCAATGAAGGTCACATCCGCTACCTGCTCCCTGAGAGCCGGTTTCTCGGGATGCCGGAACTGCACATAGCCAAAGATAATTCCAAAAATCAAACAGCTCACAATCCCCGCAAAAAACAAGCGTCCGGTCGAACCATGCCCCCGACGCCAATCGAAAACCATTCCAGCTTTGCGATCACGAATCACCCGACGTTTGCGCCAAATCATTCCTCGTCTTCCAAAAATTGAGCCTCGTTGCGAACCACCAAATAAATGCGAAAACCCAATCCAGTCAAAAGTTCCTGCAACCCTTGATTGACTTTCACCGACACCCATTGATCTGCCTCAATCGCCACCGCCCGCGTCTCCCTTTCCTCCGCCGCAGTCGAAATCTCTTCCTCCAACTCCTCATGGCTAACCTGACGCCGGCCGACGTAGTATGTTGGTCCGTCAGCCGAACTCTGCACCGTGACAATGACCGGATTCACATCGATCATACGCTCGGTTCGAAAGCCGGTGGCCGGAAGTTTCACCTCAACCAAGCCCTCCCTAGCCACCACTCCGGTCAACAAGACCAAAGCCAACAAAAGCGCCACAAAATCAAATCCCGGAACCACGAAGATCCATCCCGGACGCTCTGGAAGTGACATCTTCAACTTCATCTCTGAGACTCCTTGCTCTCGTGCTTAGATTTCTTGGACGTGACCACCTTTGGGGATTCCAACTCCTCACGGAACGACACGATACGGTCGTGCTCCCGGCTGTCACAAACAATATTCACCGCTTCGATTCCAGCTCTCTCCAGGCGGTGAATAAGCCGCTTTCCTTTTCCAAACAAGTAGAGATAAATCAAATAGGCCGGAATCGCGATCGATAAACCCATCGCGGTTGATGTGAGACTTTGGAAAAGCCCTTCCGCTAGCTTCGTCTGGGCCACTGCTTGGTCAGCCGCGCTGACATTCACAAAAACATCGATCAATCCCAGAACCGTTCCGAACATTCCCAGCATCGGGGCGAGCATGGCCACTCCGAGCAAAACCCGCATATTCCGCTCGATTCTGGGAACCTCCAACTGGCCTGCCTCCTGGGCAATCTCGCGCAAATTGGTGCGATCCAGATTATGGCGCATCAATACCGAATGAACGACCCTTGCCTCCGGCCCCCGCGCCCTCGAAGCTTCGTGGAGAGCTTCCGCATAGGCCTTTTTGCGGACGTGATTGGTGATCCCCAGAAGGAGATCCGCCACCCTCCCGCTGGCATGCTGGAAAAAGATCATCCGCTCCACCATTACCAGCAATCCCACAAATCCCACGGCGGCCTGTATCCACAGAACCAAATTGCCGGCTTCATTAGAAAAATTCACATTGGTAAGATATCATCACTTCTCTCTGATGACCAGTGAATCCGGTCGATTCATCACAAAAGACCAGTTCGCTTCCTCACGCTCTCATCTTCACCTTCTTGCGATCAGGCGCAATAAACTCATTCCAGACTTCATCAGCCGACGTTTCCTTCCTCCCAAAAAAAGGCCGCCACCTCGGCCTGGCGGGCTCGTTCAACAAACTCATTCCCGCCTCCCGCGGCAGACGATTCGCCTTCCGGGTGTTGCAGGAGACACAGGAAGTCACAATGTTTTCCCACACCGTCTTCCCTCCCCGATCCCTCGGCATGACGTGATCCAGGTTGAGCTTACTCTCTTCAAAAACCTTCTTGCAATACTGGCAGGTATACTTATCGCGGAGGAAAATATTCTGCCGAGTAAATTTCACCTCCTTCCGCGGAATCCGGTCATAAATTGCCAAGACAATGATTTTCGGGACACGCAAGGCCACCCTCACCGAACGAATCACTTCTTCAGCCAGAGTCGAAGCCTCATCACCAGAATACTCCACCCAGGATCCAATATCATGAGTCTGGTAGCGCGCCTCCCCCTCCGTCTGCACCACCTGGGCATGTCCCAGACACAGCAGCTTCAAGGCCCGCTTCACGGAGCAGGTATGAACCGGCTGCCACAAACGGTTGAGAACGAGAACAGGGCGCTCAAGTAACAATTCCATAATTCCTTCAGATGCTTTAGCAAACCTACAGAAGGACCCAATCGGCGCAATCTCGAAAGATTATCATCTTACCTGCTCCAGCTTTCTTGAGCAGATTCGATTCTTAATCCAATATCTTAACCAAAAAGAAGGTCTTCGGCGAAATGGGCGCACTCAAAGGAAAGGTCACCTCGGTGGTAGACCCACCAGCGGCTCCCGAGAAATCGTCAACCTCCAGCCAATTCTCCAAATCGGTAGAACCATCAACCGCATAGTTTACTCCCTGGATCGTCCCATCGACAGTCAGAGTAACCCGATTATTATCGGAAACAACAATCGACGAAATCCTCAACCCCCCCTTGTCTGATGGAATTGGAGAGATCGTTCCATTGGCCAAGTCGGCAATCAACTGGGGACTCATTGAAATATCCCACACGGCGACATCGTCTATTTGTCCCTGGAAGAAATTTCCTGTCGCATCCCAGATACCACCACCTCCGATATTAAAGAAAAAGTCGGAAGCATTGAGCGGAATCGCCGCCGCACCACGAGCCACTTCCACTCCATCGATGAAGATCATCCGGCCTGTTCCATCGCCGACAAGAGCAACATGCGTCCATTCCGTCGGAGTGGAATTCGTTCCGATCGATCCTCCGGGGCTCGACCACAATTGCACGGTATCTCCGCTGCTAAATCCAAATTCCAAAATATCATTCTGACCAAAGAGACCACTTCGATTCGTCTGAACAACGTCAGACTTAATCCAGCCAGCCATCGTAAAGAATGCGATATTGCTCAAAGTCAGCGGGGTCGTCACCGCATCATCAATGCCGTCGAAATCAATGGCAAAATCCCCGGCAGCTCCGGTGTGGCCCGCGACATAGGACGCCTCGCCCAACACGGTTCCGTCATACCCATTGGGAGACAAGTCAGCCGTCGTGAGGGCACCTTGATCATCGAAGGACCAATACCCCAGCGGAACAGGAAAGGCGGGCTTATCATTAGGATCGTTTGGATTCGTGCCCAAAGACAATTCCTTTTCATCAGAATAACCATCGGCATCTGTATCGAACTTATTGGGATCTGATCCGGTCTGATTCGCATCGACAAAATTTCCATCACCAGTCTCGGCGCCATCGGAAATCCCATCATTATCGGAATCTGTATCGAGTGGATCAGTTCCCGTCTGCGTGGCACTCACCCAGACTCCGCCAAGATCTTCGTAACCATCCAGAACAGTATCATCATCGCTGTCATCATCATTGGCCGCCGTGCCTCGAGTGAACTCCTCGAGATTCGAAGACGTATCGGCATCCGGATCACCGGCATCCCCATTCTTCACGTCCACTCCACCGTTGTCATTGGGGTCGATCCCATTGGTCACTTCCCAGCCATCGGGAAGACTGTCACCGTCCGTGTTTAGTTCATTGGGATTGCTCCCGGTCTGATTTTCATCAACATAAATTCCTGAGTTGTTTTCCACCCCATCGAGAAGACCGTCGCCATCTCCATCTGGATTCAGAGGATCAGTTCCGGTATCAGCCAAACTGGTCCAAGTTCCACCACCTGTCTCCACACCGTCCTTCAATCCATCATTATCCGAATCATCCGAAGTAGGATTGGTCCCTGCAGTCTGTTCCTCGAGATTAGTCAGATTGTCACCATCCTGATCTCCATCCGCACCATCATCGCCAACATCACTATTAGGATCCAATCCATAGCCTACTTCCCAAGCATTGAGGAGTCCGTCGTTATCACTATCCCCATTGGGATCTGGAATGGTGGATGTCGCGTCAACCGAAACGAGGTCATAGACCACGTTTCCGGTTGTGGCTCCAATTGCGAGGATGACATTTCCGGCAGGAACGGTTGGTCCGGTAGTGTAGGTGGCAACATTTCCCGCAGCAGGGTCAAGTGACGAGACTGCGAAGAACTGGTTAGATGTTCCAATTTGGGAACTGTTAGTGGCGCCAGGCGTTCCCAGAAGAGTCGCGGCGCTGTCAGCGATGCCAAAGTATCCAACGTTGTTGGCCCCCCCACGACGATTGACCATGATGTCGACTGTGTAAGTGGTATTGGGCTGGAAAAGAACTCCCAGGTCCTGATAGATA
>Ga0115013_10000145_pt1 | contig 46242 bp, 43 predicted proteins | sample SouAtlMetagenome_2_FD_88686 | JGI IMG/M metagenome (GOLD analysis project Ga0115013, IMG submission 88686) | Marine eukaryotic phytoplankton communities from Atlantic Ocean - South Atlantic ANT15 Metagenome | ecosystem: Environmental > Aquatic > Marine > Oceanic | place: South Atlantic Ocean...
AAGAGTGGAATGTTACAGAGAATGCTGTGGGGTCTTGAGCTCCAAGCACTTGATTTTGAGATTCTACAAAATCAAAGCTCAACACACCGTCATTATTGTCATCACATTCAAACAAGTCTTCAATAGCATTGGCTGTAGGATTTTGGTTAATTTGTATTATTTCTGTAAATACGCTTGTTTCAGTACCTATCGTAATAGTTGCAGAAACAGTATATTCACCAGGTAGTTCATAAATATATGACGGATTCTCAACGTTTGATGAGCCAACACCATCTCCAAAGTCCCATTCAATATTTTCAAATACTTGATTACTATTAACACTAAAAGTAGTTTCAGAACCCGAACAAAAATTTTGTGATACTATAGATGCCAAGAAAAATGATTGAATAAATGGAGGTAAGCCAATTGCTGCAAACGATCCATTAGCAAGTGGAATGGCATACGCATCATAATCACAATTATCAGGATCCAAGTTGGGAAAGTTGATAACGTCAAGTGATGAAGAATCTTCTGTGTTAGCAACATATATTTTACCATCGGGTCCTAACTGAATAGCTCCTATAAAATCAAAGCCTTGATAAATTGTTTCAGGTATAAAATTATTTGATTCTATATCAAACTGTATAACAGATGAATTACCTGTAACATATAATTTTGATGAATCAGGCGAAAACTCAATTCCGTATGGACCAGAATTTGGATATACATTAATGGGATTAGATAATTCTCCATTAGCATTGTTAAAATCATAGAGCCATACGCTACCAGTATTGAACGAAAACCCACCCGCATCATCTCCATTTTGCCTGTGTGCGACTGCTATTTTTGTACCATCAGGTGAAGCTTTCATATATCCAATTCCATTTCTTCTGTAACCTTGAAATAAAATTAATGGCTCTACCGTTGTAACAACAGCATTACTATTTACTCCTGATTCATCAACTCTAAATGCAAAAAACTTATCAATAAATTGAGTTAAGACCCAATAGGATTGTCCGTCATCATGTTCAACTGCTGTTATCTTTTCAGAGCATTTATAGCTTGACTCACCTTGATCATTTTGATCATAGGTAACTAATTCAATATTTTTCTCTGAAACAACTACATCACCGTTGCCATTATTTAGTGTTAAATCGATTAATGAGTAAGTTAATCCATTATTGAAACCATCATCTGCATCTGGAATTCCACCACCACTATCATAAAAAAATTCTTGATTACCGAATTCATCGGCTGGGCCTTGATTAGGAAATGCAAAGGCATTTTGATGATGTGGTTCGTCAACAGCAAAAATATAATATTGATCAGGATTACCTGGCTTAGGAACAATCAGACCTGATGATGTACTGGAAGGATCTCCTAGTAATCCATTATCAGGGTCACCATTATAATTTGCATTAGGCATAATGTTGTGATCCTTGTCCCATACATTTCTTCCATCTGTATAAAAGAGTAAATTTCCGTTAAAATCTGAAATTGATGAACAACCTTCATTTGTACTCATGGTAAACTGAGCGTCATTATTGGAAGTTACTGTACCTGATCCCAAATCAAAGGTTAATCCAGCGCCATACCCAAAAAACCAGTTAGAAGCTTCAGCTTGAGAATAACATAGTGAAATAAAAAGTAAGAAAAATAGGGAATAAAAATATTTCAATATCATAGATTTATCCCAAACTTAATATTAAATAATAAAACGAAAAGGTTATTAACATAAATTTATGGTCATTAAAGCATTATAAATCTCTTTTTTTTAAAATATAGTATGATAGATAAATAAAAATAATAACCCAACAAACTACTACAATGCAATCCTGGATATGAACTGAATAGTCATAGTTTAAATTTGTATTAAAAGGGAACTTATTCATTGCTATTCTTCGAAAAGGTTGTTTTATTAAATTAGACATTGATTTCAGGGGAAAAAAGTTTTGTATTTTTTCAGCAAATTGATTGTCAAATTTCCATACAATTAGTCCATAAATAATCCATTCAAATAAAAAATTAATAAATAGAAATGCCAGCGCAAAAGCAGATCGTTTTGCCAAAACACTTAAAAACAAGCAAAGTGAAAAAAATCCAATTAATTTCAAGAAATATGCTAAAATAAATTCCATCTCGCATATTGTTTTAATAAAATCATCATAGCTTGAGTAAATTAATCCAAGAATTTGAGATATTAGTAAAATTATAATTGTAGAAATTAAAGAGAAGAAAATAATTGTATAAAACTTAGATAAAATAAATTCTTTTTTGCTTAGACCATCAATGAGATTTTGCTTTAAAGTTTTATTACTGTACTCATTACCTACCATCGAAACAACAACAATTGCGAAAAAAAATTTAAATAATGCTGAAAAATATGTTGTTATGTGATACACTAATGGAAAATCATATATTCCAAGTACTCCAAGTTCAAGAGTAAAAAACCCAAAGAAATCTATTTTTATTGCTGACAGTACTATCACACAGAGTGGTAAAATAAAAGATATAAATATTAATATTTTACTGGTTCGGTTTTGGATTAATTTTTGAAGTTCAATTCCTAATAATCTTATCATTTTTTATATGTTAATTGTAGAAATTGTTCTTCCAAACTTTTTTTTCGTTTGATAAAGTGAGTTAAAATAATTTTTTTTTCTGTAATTGATCTAACAAAATCCTCTGGATCAACCTCTTCATTCAAAAAGGCTCTCAAAGTCTCATTTTGGATAATTTCAAATCTCGATATTTTTGGATGTATTTCAATGAAATTAATTAATTTATTTAGTTGATTTGATTTCATGTCAAAAAATCCATTGCTGGATATTATATCATCAACACGGCCAGAATATATTTTTTTTCCTTTACTCAAAACAAGTACGTGAGAACATATTTTTTCAACTTCATCTAACAGGTGTGAAGCCAATAAAATTGTAGTACCATTATTTGCGATTTTATTTATAATTTCACGAATTTGATGAATTCCTTGAGGATCAAGGCCATTTGTTGGTTCGTCTAGAATTAGTATTTCTGGGTTGTTTAAAAGAGCAGAGGCAATCGCTAAACGCTGTTTCATTCCTAATGAAAAGTTATTGAATTTACTGTGCTTTCTGTCTAGTAAATCAACGGTTTTTAAAACATTATCTATTTCACTATTATTTATTTCTTTGATTTTACAGACTAATTTAAGATTTTGGTAAGCTGTCATATAAGGGTAAAAACTAGGGTGCTCTATTATTGCACCAATTTTTTTTAATGCTTTTAAATTGTCAATTTCTCCATTAAACCATTCGAAATTTCCAGAAGTTTTATTGATTACATTTAATATCATTCCTAATGTTGTGGATTTTCCACTTCCATTCGGACCTAATATTCCATAGACATTACCCTTTTCAATTTTTATTGATACACCGTCCACAGCTTTTAAATAGCCATAGTTTTTTGTGAGGTTATTTATTTGAAGTACAGTACTCAATTTTTTTTAGTTATTATTTTGACGATGTATTGTTTAGATTGTTACAATTTAAATTCTAATTCCAGTAAAAATTATCATCACAATTATCAAATAAATCATCATCACGGTCACTATCGGAAAACTGTTTATCAGCTTTAAACTCCCTTTCTGGAGCTTCAGTCGGTAATTGCCCGCAAACAAATAATAAATTTGGATAATCAGTACCATGGGCTTCTTCAACAACTTCCCCTAATTCAACAAGAAAGGTCCACATGTTTAAAAAATCATAGATATAAATTAATCTAGTTTGATCTTCATTTATTAGGTCTTCAATAATTGTTTCATTCATCATTTGAATTTCATTGTTTTGTCCCATATCAAACAATGCAATTTCTTGTCCTTGATCCCATGACTCGTTGCTTAAATAAAATGATGCCATCTCTGATCCATCAAAACCAAACGATTGTGTAATTACATTATGCAAATCTTCAAAAGTGTCAGTTTTTCTTATTTCCACATCTCTAAAAATATCTTCTTTGTTGTCATGGTCTAAGACAACTCTAAATCTGTAAATCATAATACGTCATTTATTTTAATCATTCTTTTAACATGTCTTAATTCAAATAGAATATAAGTTTGGATCCCTATCATAATTGATGCTATAATAAGATGAGATGGTTGGCTTAAAAATGGGAAATCAAAGTAATACATCATAACTCCAGTTAATATTTCCATACCAATGCAAACTATTAATAAGTCAAATTTTTTAAATCCAAGTTTATATTTTTTGTTGTAAAACCATAAATAGCCGTTCAACAGAAGAACTAGAATAGAAGTTGATCTATGAATGTAAAAGTTGAGTTTTGGAGAGTCTAACCATAATGTTTTATCATATCCAATTAGTTTTGTTTGTTCATCTATAAATTCACGAACCTGTGTTCCTAAAATAATTTGAAATAATGATAAAATAATTCCAAAACATAGAATTTTGTAAAAAAGCCTACTGTATTTTTGAGTTTTAAAAGTTGTTTTGGTTGCAAAAATCATATATAAAATTTGATAAACAATTAATAATGCCATCACCATATGAAATGTAATCTTGTAAGGTGAGAGATTAGAATCAACAACTGTTTTTCCTAACCAAGCTTGAAATAAAATTCCTAATAAAGTAAGAATAGCTGTACAAGTTATCCAAAAATTTTCTTTAAAAAACCAAATGGACCAAATGGCTAAAATTAATATTGGGATTCCTGATAGCGCACCTAATAATCTATTTAAATATTCAATCCATGTATGCACTGGATCATAATAAACATAATCATGATTACTAAAGGTTTCCCAGTCTTCATCAATATATTTATCATTGCTTGTAAAATCTTGCTTTGCAACCATGAATTTTTCACTATTCTTCAAAATCATCATTCCTTTTTTGTATTCATGATAAGGTTCAAATAATAGTTGTTTATTGTGGGTAGGAGGTATGAAATATCCAAAACATTTTGGCCAATCAGGACATCCCATTCCAGAACCAGTCATCCTTACTGTTGATCCTGCAATTATAACTAGGTAAATCAGGACAAGTGAAATTTTAGATAAAAGTCTGAATGAATATTTCATAATGTAGATTTTAATCCAAGTTGAGTTCCTTTTTCGAGCATCAGATCGTATGCTGCTTTTTTATCATTTGGTATGTCACCATCTAAAATAGCTTCTTTTATAAATTCTTTAATTATTCCTATTTCTCGGCATGGTCTTAATTTAAATACATTCATTATTTCTTCACCTGAAATTGGAGGTTGAAAATTTCTTATTCGGTCTCTTTCTTCAACCTCAACCATTTTTTTTCTTACAATTTTAAAATTGTTATGATACAACTTAAACTTTTTCGGATTTTTTGTTGTGATGTCTGCCTCGCAAAGAGTAATTAAATCATCTATGTTTTCTCCTGCATCGTATACTAATCTTCTAACAGCAGCATCAGTAATATTACTACCTGAAATTGCAATAGGTCTTGAACTTAGAAAAACTAATTTTTGAACGTATTTCATTTTTTCATTCAAAGGCATTTTTAAACGTTTAAAAATTTGATAGACCATTTTAGATCCTTTGAGTTCGTGACCATGAAATGTCCAACCAACCTTCTTACTGAATTTTTTTGTGGGAGCCTTACCTATGTCATGTAGCAAAGCTGTCCATCTTAGCCAAACATTGTTGGTATTTAATGATATATTATCTACAACTTCTAATGTATGATAAAAATTGTCTTTATGACTTTGTCCTTCAATTTCATCAACTCCCTTCAAAGCAGTTAGTTCAGGTAATATTATATCAAGTAAGTTCGTTTTTTCAAGAAGTTTAAATCCTATTGACGGTTTTTGACTTTCTAAAATTTTATTTAACTCTACTACAATTCTTTCATTGGTTATGATTTTAATTCTTTTGCAGTTTTTCTTTATTGCATCTATACAATTATCATCAACTTTAAAGTCTAGTTGAGAGGCAAAGCGAATAGCTCTTAACATTCTTAAAGGATCATCAGAAAAAGTTATGTTTGGATCTAATGGCGTAATAATACGCTTGCTGTTTAAATCTTCAATGCCGTTAAAAGGATCTAAAATTTTACCATAATCTATTTTGTTGAGGCTAATTGCTAAGGCATTGATGGTGAAATCTCTGCGTTTCTGATCATCCTCAATGCTACCATTAAAAACTTTTGGATTTCTACTATTTTTCTGATACGACTCTCTTCTAGCTCCAACAAATTCTAAATCTATGTTGTTGTGACTAATCATGGCAGTACCATAAGTTTTAAAAACGCTAACTTTTGGTTTGTTTGGTAGAGCACTTGATACTGCTTTTGCTAATTCTATACCATCCCCAATTGCCACAATATCTATATCATTGGACTTTTTACCAGACAGAATTATATCTCTAACATAACCTCCAACTACATAGGAAGACACATTGAGATTCTCTGAACAATCAGAAATAATTTTAAAAATGGGTTTTTTCAATGCTTCTTGGTTATGCATGCCTTGAACAGATTTTTAAAAAAATAATATAATTATCGAATAATTTTTACCACACCGTTGTTACCTAATTTTATAATCGTTGATGGTATTGTACATTTTCTTTCAAGGTCCAAATTTACAACATAGTCAACACCTTTTAAAATATCAGTTTCAATTTCTTTGAAACTATTTGGAGTGGGATTACCTGAGATGTTAGCAGAGGTTGAAACAATAGGTTTATTGATTTTTGTTATTAATTTTTTACAGAAATCATCGTTTACTACTCTAAAACCAATAGTATTATCGTCAGAAATTAAGTTTTCAGAAATATTTTTGGGTTTATCATAAATTATAGTAGTTGGTTTTTCAGAAAATTTTATTAATTGAAATGCTACATCTGGGATATATTCAACATAGTGCTTTAGCATTTCAATATCGCTAACTAAACATATTAGCGCTTTGGAGTCAGAACGCTTTTTAATCTTGTAAATTTTTTTAACAGCTTCATAATTAGTTGCATCACAACCAATTCCCCACACCGTATCAGTTGGGTAAAGTATTGTAGAGCCATTTAGTAATAATTTTTTACATTTTTTTACTTCGGCTGAGATTTCACTAATCATAATGCATAAGATTATTAAATATAATATTACAATTTAAATAAAATCAGCTAAGAAGACAATCAAATGATGATCAATTGGGTAAAATTATTGTAATTTTAGCCTATGAAAATCATTTTCAATACCGATTTTTTAAAATACAAAAGCCATATTATTGATTTGGTAAATGATTTTGATATTTCAGGTATTGAGCTTGGTAATCAAAAACGTAACACGATTAAGCTTTTTAATATTGGAAAAAAGAAAATCAATATAAAGTCTTTTAAATCGCCAAATTTTGTCAATTCTTTGATTTATGATACTATCAGAAAAAGTAAAGCTCAAAGGTCATATGAATATGCTAATAAACTTATTAATTTAGGAGTTTTAACTCCCTTGCCTATTGCCTACGTTCAAAAAAGTTCATTTTTTAGACTAAAACAAAGTTACTACATTAGTGAGCATTTAGATTATGATTTTACATTTAGGGAGATTTCTAGAGATTTATCTTTTAACGATAGTACGAATGCGTTAAAGGCTTTCACTAGATTTACTTTTAATTTGCATGAAAAGGGTATTAATTTCTTAGACCATTCACCAGGAAATACTTTAGTAAAAAAGAATAGAAGTAGTTATAATTTTTATTTGGTAGATTTAAACAGAATGGAGTTTAAAGAAATGACTCTTTTAGACAGAATGAAGAATTTCAGTAGGTTATCTCACAATAAAGATGTAGTTAAAATAATGAGTTGTGAATACGCTAAGTGTATTGGTAAATCTGATAATTACATTTACGATTTAATGTGGAAAGAGATTATGATATTTAGAAGTAAAGTAAACAGAAAAAGAAAATTTAAATCTATTTTAAAAGCTAGTTAATTTAGTTTATTATTTTTCTGGATTTCCAATAATTTAGTGTATTTCAAAAAAGTCAAATTCCATGTTTGATAACAAATTATGAGTCCGTTTAGTCCATCCAAAAAGCCAAGTCTTAAAAAATATGCTTTAAAAAATGCCCAGCTTGGATTCCAAATAATCTTAAATAGATTTGATTTTTTTCCTATCTTAAAATAAGCTTCAGCTGAAATTGATGAAAAGTGTTCGACTTTAAGATTAAATTCAGAATAAGTTTGATAAGTTAGATGAAGTATATCTCCTTTTAGTTTACCAATTTTTTTATTAGAACTTAAAATAATTTCATCATGTGGATTAATTCCTTTCCATGTGGCCATACGTCTATCAAATACTCGGATTTTTTTATTGGGATACCAGTCAGAATGTTTGATCCATTGGCCACAAAAATTATTAAATCGATTACAGTAATAGCCGTCATTTTTCCATTCAAACTTAAGTTTGTTGATTGAATCTTGTAATCTTTTTGATAATGACTCATCTCCGTCTAAAGAAACTATATAGTTATATTTTGCTTTTTTTAAGGCAAAGTTTTTTTGTTCGATATAGCCTAGGAATTTTTGTTCAATAAAAACCACATTATATTTCTCGCAAATAAATTTAGTATTATCAGTTGAGAAAGAGTCTACAACAATAATTTCATCTACAACATTGATTAATGATTTTAAACATTCTTCAAGATATCTTTCTTCATTATAGGTGATTATGACAGCTGATATTTTAATCATAATTATTAGATTTTTTTAGCTATAATTTTATAAAATGTTTTGAGCATTCTAAATATTGATATTTTTCTATTATCAGGAACTTTGTTATGTTTTAAATAATTTTCAACAGCTTCAATCATTCTTTTTGCAGATTTACCATCATTGTATGGATGATATTTTTCTATTATTGCATTTCTTGATTTGAAATGATTATCATTATTAATAGATTCTGCTACTTCTTTTTCTAAATTGCTGTAATCTGATAAGTTTTTCCAATTTATATTTTTAGAAATATTTCTGAAAGTTATGACTGGTTTGTTAAGTAATATAAATTCATACACAACTGATGATGTATCGCTAATTAATAAATCTGAAATAATTAAACAATTAGTTATATCAGAATCATTTTTGAATATTATGTTTTCATTTTTATTTGCAAGATTCTTGTATTTTTCAACCCATGTAATATCCATCAATGGATGAAATTTAAGTAGAATTGTATAACTCTTACTTTTTGCTAAAGATTTAATTTCATTTAAAATATGTGGTGCAGATGTTAGCTTTGGAGAAAATGTAGGTGCGTAAAGAATAATATATTTTGAATTATTTTTAGATAACAACTCATTTTTATAGTCAGAACAGCAATCTTCACTTTTAAAGTATTTATCTAATTTTGGCCAGCCGGTTTCAATGACATCAAAATTTTTATGTTTCTTTTTTAATTCTAAAAATCTATTAGTAAAATACGGTCCTTGTGTTAAGTATAAATCAAAGTAATCACGAATTCTAAAGTGTCCTTTTTTTTCTCCAGCTAAGCCATGAAAGATTTGAGTTTTGAGTCCTCTTAAAAAAAACGGTACTTCATTTCCTGGAGCAAATATAACATCACTCCTGTAAGATTTTAATTTTCTATATGATGATGTAAATTTATCATTTTTGAATGGAAATTTGTTTTTTAATTTTGGAGCAATATACCATATGAAATTATAATTTCTTTCAACTAAAACCTCTTTGATAGGGTTTAATATTGAAAATGAATAATCATTTAAGCAAAATAAAATAAACTTCATTACAGATTTTTATTAGCCTCGTGTAAATCTTCAATGAAATCAATTTCCATACAATTAAAATCTGAAATATCAACAGCTTTGATTTTTTTATTGTCATCAGAAATGCATAATTCTAATCCTTTTTCAAAATAATCGTTATCGTCACACTTAATTAAGTTTTTAATAAATGATTCAATGTCGCTAGAGGATATAAAATTAATTCCTACTGCTTCCCCAACTCCATTTTTTACTGTTTTTGATAATTCGTGGATAAATCCATTTTTAAGAGTGTATTTGACTTCTTCATCACCGACTTTGTTTTTATTTACAGCGACAAATGATTCATTTTGCTCTATCAGTTTAATCAGAATATCAAATATTTTTTCATCAAAAACAACATCTCCGTTAAACCACAAAATTGAAGAATTTTTATTTTTCTTTAACGCAGATAATAAGCTTTTAGAAGTATTTGTTCTGTCAAAAAATGGATTATAGATGTAAGTAAGATTGGGAAATCGTTCCATAATTAGGTCTTTTTTGAAACCTACTACTACATTTATATCATCAATATCAAATCTAGATGTAATGTTGTTAATTTGCATTTCCATAATACTTTTTCCATTATTGAGTTTTGTTAATGGTTTTGGAAATGGATTTCCAAGTCTAGAACCAATTCCTGCAGCAAGAATTACGATTTTCATGAGAGATAGTTAGTTGAATTTAATCAAAGATAGGGCAAATAATCAACTATTAAAACAGCAATATATTAATTACAAACTAATGTTTTGATTAATAAATAGTTACTATTAAATTTGTTTTGTGCTAATTCTCAACAAAGACCATTATATAGGTGAAGGTGAAATCAGATTTTGTTATTATCATCCAGATAATATGAATTTATGTGTCAAAATTCCAAGAGAAACTACGACAAGAAATTATACTTTAAAAGAAATTAAATATTTTAAAAAATTATCTAAACGTTACAAGAGAAACTACAGTTATAAGTTTTTTTCTGATTTTCAAGGTGAAGTGTTGACCAACCATGGATTGGGACAAATATTTGATTTAATTCTTGATTATAATTCTAATGAAGTTTCAAAAACTTTGGAATATTATTTATTGCATTCAAATATAGTTTCTGATAATAAAATTGAGTCAGCTTTAATCAAATTGAAGCAAATGATGATTAAACATAGAGTTTTTACTAGGGATTTAAGATCAAGAAATATATGTTGCAGGTTAATTAATTCTAAAAATGATATTGAATTAATTATTATTGATGGAATAGGGCATAGAGATTTTTTTCCTTTAGCAGATTGGTTTTATTATTTTTCTAGAAAAAAGGTAGAACGTATTTTTAAGAGATGGAAATTAAATAGTTTGAGTGAGCAGAGAGAATTTTTAAAAAACTAAAAAAAGTTAAGTTTATGATATTCTGTTATCTATCCAATTAGTTATATAATTAAAACTCTTTTTATCTGCCATTTCAAGACTTTGAAAAGTCATAAATAGTTTTTTTTTGTTCACTGAAAATAGCCACAATTTTATTTTTGTAACATATTGATTTTTATAAGATCTGAAATAAGTTAATTGTCTATTTTTTCTGTATTTAAAGGTTGAATTCTTTATTTCTAAATGTTCAGATAGTGATGATATAATAAATTGTTTTTTATCTCTGAATCTAAACTTAATATTGTCAAATAATATATTGTTATTTTTAAAAAAATTTTTAAGCGTAGATTTTCTAACTGAAACTGGTGTGTGAAATCTTCTGAGATATTTTTTTGTTCCAGCTAATTTTGCACTAGTTTGTTGAAATGTTTTAAAACCACCTGATTTTAACTTAAATTTTTTATTTATTTTTTTGAGTATTTTATGATAAAAAATTCTTAGTTTTTGATTTTAATAATATTTTTCCCATTTTCCTCTAATAACTGGAAAATCATTGTAAAAAAAATCACTGGGTTTTGTTAGCCTCATTAAAAAGGTATCATCATTGAAGATGATAAATTTTTCAGACAAATCAGGAATTTTATATAACATATTTCCAATAGAGCAGGAGTTAAAGCACGGTAAAAACTCTTCATAATTTTTAAAAATAATTTTGTGATCTACAAGAATAAGTTCCCTGTTAAGTTTTTTTGCCTTCAATTGCAGTTCTTGAAATGATAGAGGTTTTTGATCATCTGTTACTAGGAATATTTTTTTAATGAATGGAGCGAATTTCAAAATTGACTTAATAGTAATATCAATTTCGCCGATAGAGTTGTATCGAACTAAATTCTTTTTTTTTGAAAAATCTTTTTTGACTTTTAAATACTTATTAATCTTTTTTTGCCAATTCAAATCATTCCCATCAACCCAAGTAATTACAGCATCAATTTTTAATTCCAATTCATTTTCTGTTGACATAAAATAATTTTTTAATTAAACAGCAACATCATGTGTTCTTAAAGCTTCATTCAGTGATGTTTTCTTATCTGTGCTTTCTTTTCTTTTACCAATGATTAATGCACATGGTACATTATAATTTCCAGATGGAAATGACTTAGAATAACTTCCAGGAATAACTACAGATCGGCTTGGAATAAATCCTTTGTGTTCAATTGGATTTTCTCCTGTCACATCGATAATTTTTGTTGATGCTGTTAAAACTACATTAGCTCCTAAAACCGCCTCACTTTCAACTCGAACTCCTTCTACAACTACACAACGTGATCCGATAAAAGCATTGTCTTCAATTATTACTGGAGCTGCTTGTAAAGGCTCCAAAACACCTCCAATTCCAACTCCTCCTGATAAATGTACATTTTTTCCAATTTGTGCACAGCTACCAACTGTTGCCCAAGTATCAACCATTGTTCCTTGATCAACATATGCTCCAATATTAACATAACTTGGCATTAAAATAGTTCCTCTAGAAATAAATGATCCATGTCTAGCAATAGCATGCGGAACTACTCTAATTCCTTTTGATTTATAATCTTTTTTAAGTGGAATTTTGTCATGAAATTCGAAAGGTCCAACTTCAATAGTTTCCATTTTTTGTATTGGAAAATACATAACGACAGCTTTTTTAACCCACTCATTAACTTTCCATGAATTAGCTAAAGGTTCTGCAACTCGTAATTTACCATTATCTAAAAGGTCAACAACTTCATTTATTGCATTTTTAGTTTTTTCCTCATCTAATAGATTTTTGTCATCCCAAGCCTTTTCAATAATCCTTTGTAGTTTATCCATACTGATATTATTTAAAAACAAATATAACTCATAAAAAAATAATTTTTTTAAGATGTTAAAACTTAAATTTATTTATTTATTCTAAATTTAATTAATTGTATTTTTGATTTATGGGAAGGGTTTTAGCTATTGATTACGGAGAAAAGCGAACTGGTATTGCTATAACAGATCCATTACAAATTGTCGCCTCTGGTTTAACAACTGTAAATACTAATACATTAATTGATTTTTTGAAAGATTATTGTTCTGTAGAAAATGTTGATCTTTTTGTCGTAGGTCTTCCAAAACAATGGAATAATCAACCTTCACAGAGTGAGTCTCTTATAAAACCATTTCTAAAAAAATTAAAATCAAATTTTCCTAGTATTTCAATTATTAGAATTGATGAGCGTTTCACTTCAAAAATTGCTTTGAGAACAATGGTTGACTTAGGTTTGAAAAAAAGCCAACGACAAAATAAATCATTAGTTGATCAAATTAGTGCAACTTTAATTCTTCAATCCTACTTGGATAGTAAATAATTTGATTTCCTTTACAAAATCAAACTAGAGAATTGTATTTTTGGTCAAATTTTAAAAATGATACTTCCAGTTGTTGCATATGGTGATCCGGTTTTGAAGAAAAGAGCATCTTCTATATCAATAGATTATCCTAAAATTAATTCTCTAATTTCAGACATGTATGAAACTATGTATGGTGCGAATGGAGTTGGGTTAGCTGCTCCACAAATAGGTTTATCAATTCGTTTATTTTTAGTTGATACTGAGCCTTTTTCAGAAGATGAATCTTTTTCAATTGATGAGAGAAGTAAATTGAAAAATTTCAAGAAAACTTTTATTAATCCTAAAATTATTGAAGAGTCAGGTGAGGAGTGGAGCTTTAATGAGGGATGTCTTAGTATACCAGGCATTCGTGAAGATGTCATAAGGAAAAGTCAAATTAAAATCCGTTTTCAAGACGAAAATTTTGTTGAAAAAACAGAGAATTTTGATGGATTAATTGCTAGAGTTATACAACATGAATACGATCATATTGAAGGTATTTTATTTACTGATAAAGTTTCTAATTTTAAAAAGCGTTTAATTAAAAGCAAGTTAACTTCAATTAGTAAGGGTAAAATATTTACTGATTATAAAATGCGTTTCTCAAAAATTTCAAAAAAAAGATCATAAAATGAAATTAGATAAGATTTTAGCAATTTCAAAAAAACCTGGATTATACAAATTAATAAATCCAAGTAGAGGTGGTTATATAGTTGAGTCAATTTCAGAAAAAAAGAAATTCTATGCTAAAGCGGATAGTGATTTGAGTCTGTTGAGTGAAATTTCAATTTACACATTAGCAGGTGAAGTTCCTCTCTCGAATGTCTTTTCTAAAATATTTGATAAAGAAAAAGGTGAAAAGACTTCAATTTCAGCTACGTCTGCAAAAGATGAATTAGAATCATATTTTTTTTCAGTCCTTCCAGATTTTGATGAGGAAAGAGTTTACTCAAGTGATATTAAAAAAATTTTAAACTGGTACAATATTCTTCTAAACGATAATTTTAATTTCAAATCTGAAAAAGCTTCCAAATAAATTGTTTTCTATGTGGAATGCCTATGCTAAAGAATTTAGATATAATTGGTCCATAGCTGCACCAGTGATTATTGGGATGTTAGGCCATACTTTTGTTGGATTTGTTGATAATATAATGGTTGGTCAGCTTGGTACAGCGGAGTTGGCTGCTGTATCCTTAGGAAATAGTTTCTTCTTTATTGCAATGGCACTTGGTATAGGATTTTCAACAGCAATTACTCCTTTAATTGCTGAATCACATTCTGAAAAAAATATTAATAATGGAAGATTAACATTAAAACATGGAATTGTACTTTGTATATTTATTGCATTTTTTCTTTTTTTATGCATTCTATTAGCAAAACCTTTGATGTTTAAAATTAATCAACCTGATGAGGTTGTATTTCTTGCTATCCCATATTTAGAAATTATTGCAGTTTCATTAATACCCTTAATAGTTTTTCAAGCTTTTAAACAGTTTTTTGATGGTTTATCTCTTACAAAATATCCAATGTATGTAACATTGATTGCTAATATTGTAAATGTTTTTTTTAATTATGTTTTTATTTTTGGAAAATTCGGATTTCCTATGATGGGTATAATTGGTGCTGCATATGGCACTTTGATTTCCCGTTTAATCATGATGTTTTTAATTTGGATTCTCTTCAGTTCTTTAAAATCAACAAAAGTATATTTAAAAAAACTTAATTTTTTTATTCTAGATTTTTCAATTATTAGAAAAATTTCTTCTTTGGGTTTTCCTATTGCTTTGCAATGGTTTTTTGAAATAGGAATTTTTACTGCCGCTATTTGGCTAAGTGGAAATCTTGGTAAAAACCCCCAGGCTGCAAACCAAATTGCTTTAAACTTATCTTCAATGACTTATATGATTGCAGTAGGTTTAGGGGTTGCTGCTACAATAAGAGTTGGCAATCAAAAAGGACTAAATCGTCCAATCGAATTAAAAAGAATTGCAAAATCAATATTTCTGATGGGGATCATTTTTGCATTCATTTTTGCAATTGTATTTTTTTTAATGAATAACTTTCTGCCAACGCTTTATATGGATTTAAATGATATTAATAATTTGGATGATAATCAAGCTGTATTAAGCATTGCATCAAAATTACTTTTAATTGCTGCTATGTTTCAAATTAGTGATAGTACTCAGGTTGTTTTCCTCGGAGCTTTAAGAGGGCTTCAAGATGTTAAAATACCAACCATTATAACATTTATTTCATATTGGCTAATTGGTTTTCCTTTAAGTTATTATCTTGGAGACGATAGGCTTTTTGGAAGTATTGGTATATGGATTGGATTGTTAGCAGGACTAACTGCTTCATCAATTTTTTTATATTTTCGATTTGATTATCTTTCGAAGCAATTTATATTAAAAAAAAGTAGATGAAAATACCAAAATTTATACTAGGTGATCATTCTGATCACCCTAATTCAATATTTGTCATTCACACCGAATTTCCTAGATTTGTAATCGATTTACAGAGCGACGAAATTGAATGGCTTGAAGTATTTGATGTTAACGATGAAAAGGAATTAAAATCTGAGGCGGAAAATGCAATTATAAAGGCTTCAGAATTTTATGATTCTGAAATTAAAAAGTATGAACAAGAATAATATTTATGCTTGAGAGTATTTTAGAATTAGACCAAAACTTACTGCTATACTTGAATAATCTGGGTAATACAAATTGGGATGCTTTTTGGTTTGCAATAACAAATAGACTCACGTTTATTCCTCTTTACATTTTTCTTTTGTATTTGATGACAAATAGACAAAACAGAAAAGCTATTTTCTTACTTGTTTTTATTTTGGCAATGATGATCACTTTCACTGATCAAGTTACTAATCTTTTCAAAGACGGTTTTGAAAGATTAAGACCATGTGCCAATAAAAATATTGTTAATCTTTTAAGAATTGGTGATTGTCGTGGTTTTGGATTTTTTTCTGGTCATTCCTCAAATTCAATGTCTGCTGCAGTTTTTACAATTTTATTTCTAAGGTCCAAGTACGGAAAAATTATATATTTAATGATTCCATGGACTCTGTTTGTTGGCTACAGTCGCATATATGTTGGAAAGCATTTCCCACTCGATGTTTTGTGTGGTTGGTTATTTGGTGCTTTTGCTGGATATCTTTTTTTTATCTTGTTTAAATTTTTAAAGCGAAGATTTGTATAAGCCTATCAGAAATTTTGCTCCTTGAAATGGCGAGATTTTATTATCTCTAACAAGCTTTATTTGTTGCTTAATAGCTGATTGAATTTTTTTATCCTCAAAAAAATCATTTTTTAATTGATTTTCTATGGATTTCATCATCCAAAACGAATTTTGTTTAGCTCTATTTTTATTAAAATATCCATTTGATAGTGTTATATTTTGATGGGATTTAATAAGTTCCCAAGCTTGGTCAATCCCAGTTTCATTTATTGAACTACAAATTAGAACCTTTGGTTGCCATAGAGATTTTTTTTGTTTGTATAAATGCAAAGCGTTTCTAAAATCATTTAATGCAATTTTTGCAGGTATTTTATTATCTCCATCTGCCTTGTTAATTATAATAGCATCAGCCATTTCAATAACACCTCTTTTTATTCCTTGTAATCCGTCGCCAGCACCAGGTAACTTTAATAGTAAAAAGAAATCAACCATCTCGCTAACTGAAATTTCATTTTGTCCAACTCCAACAGTTTCAATAAAGATAATATCATAACCTGCAGCTTCGCACAATATAATTGTTTCTCTTGTATACTGTCCAACTCCTCCAAGAGCGGTTCTATTAGCACTGGGTCTAATAAATGCATTATCCTGCTTTACTAGTTTGGCCATTCTTGTTTTATCTCCTAAAATACTTCCATTTGATATTTTGCTACTAGGATCAATTGCTAAAACAGCTATTTTGTGACCATTATTTACAAGTTTATTACCTAATGACTCAATAAAAGTACTTTTACCAACACCTGGTACACCTGTTATTCCCACGCGTATGGTTTGCTTTTGTTTTTGACTTAAGCACTTGTTGATTAAGTTATTAGCTAATTTTCTATCTAAATTTTTCTGGCTTTCAATGAGTGTAATTCCAATACTGAGTGAAGTTCGGTCTCCTTTTTTTATATTTTCGTACAAGGATTCAATATTAATCTCTTTTCTTCGATTTTTAATAAAATTATTATTTATGTGTTTTTTATTGTGAGAGTCACGGATTACACCATTTTTAATTTTAATTCCACTAAGTTTATCATTAGTTTTTTTCAATTTTTTATTTTAGAGTTGAAATTGAATTTATTTATCATAAAGTTAACGATATTTTACTCAAAAAAATAGTAATATCAATTGTTAAACAGATTTTTATTTATGAAATTAATTCGTGTTTTGAAAGATTATTCAAGTTCAGTTAGAGTGTTATCAACTGACGTAGGTTTAGATTTATACAAAAAAATTGATTTATCTGAGCAAAATTTAAATGTAGAGTCAATTGATTACAATTCGTCAAAAAAACTATCAACTTATATTAATGATTATTTAAATATTGACAATAAAAAAGTTGCTTATGGCGGATATTTGGAGAAGAGATCCATATATAAAAGAAGTTCTCATTTTGATTCTATAAGTGATAATAATAATAGAAATATTCATTTAGGAATCGATTTGTGGACTAATGCTGGTACCTCAGTTTTAGCTGCCTTTGATGGATCAATACATAGTTTTAAGAATAATAATAATATTGGTGATTATGGGCCTACTATCATTTTAAAGCATTTTATTCAAGGGATTCAATTTTATACGCTTTATGGTCACCTTTCAGTGAATGATTTAATCTCTCATAAAATAGGAGACAAGGTTCTTGCGGGTTCAGTTATAGCTTCTTTAGGTTTAAGTGAGGAAAATGGGGATTATCCACCTCATTTGCATTTTCAAATAATTATAGACTTAGGGGATTTTAGTGGGGATTATCCAGGCGTATGTTCAATAAATGATATAAAACATTATGCTCAAAATTGTCCAGATCCAAATTTAGTTTTAAATCTTTCTAACTTTTAACAAGAACCCATTCTCCCTTATTTATATTAGGAAGTGCTTGTTTATATTTTAATGTTTTAGTTTCACCGCTTATTATATTTTTAATCGTAACTCGATCATTACGTCCAATTTTTGGTTGTTCTCTTACAATAGTTTCAATAGTTTGTTGTCTTTGGGTATTTCCAGCGGCTCTTGCTTGCGCAGCACGCTCATCCATGTTTGGTATTGTGTCTTTTGTAGTCTGTACTTTATCTCTTCTTCTAATTTTTGCCTCTTGAATTGTGTTAGCAGTTTCTTGAGGTATTTCTCCTTTAAATAAAAATGATATAACATCTTTATTGACTTGATCAATCATGTCCTTAAATAATTCAAAAGATTCAAATTTATATATTAAAAGAGGGTCCTTTTGTTCATGAACAGCCAGTTGAACCGATTGTTTTAATTCATCCATTTTTCTAAGATGAGTTTTCCAAGCATCATCAATAATGGATAATGATATGTTTTTTTCAAAATCTTTTACTAGTTGTTTCCCATTGGTTTGATACGATTTTTCGAGGTCTGTTATTACTTGAAGAGTTTTATTTCCATCTGTAAATGGAACAACAATTCTTTTAAATTTATCTCTTTGATTTTCATAAACATTTTTAATTACTGGAAAGGCTAAGTCCGCATTTCTTTCCATTTTCGATTCGTATTGCTTAAATGCATTTTTATATACGACTTTAGTTATTTCTTGATTTGATTTGTTTTCAAATTCAGATTTTGAAAATGGGGAACTCATTGAAAAATACCGAATTAATTCAAATTCAAAATTTTTATAATCATTAACTGCCTTATTAGACTCAGTGATAATTTCAGAAGTGTCATATACCATATTTGCGAGATCTACTCGTAATCTTTCTCCATTCAATGCATTGTACCTCCTTTTGTAAACAACTTCGCGCTGCGCATTCATAACATCATCATATTCAAGCAATCGTTTTCTTACACCAAATTGATTTTCTTCAACTTTTTTCTGAGCTCGTTCTATTGATTTTGAAATCATTGAGTGCTGAATTACTTCACCTTCTTTAAGACCCATTCTATCCATCATTTTTGCAATTCGTTCACTTCCAAATAATCTCATTAAGTTATCTTCAAGTGAAACGTAGAATTGTGAGCTACCTGGATCGCCTTGTCTTCCAGCTCTTCCTCTAAGCTGTCTATCAACTCTTCTCGAGTCATGTCTTTCAGTTCCAACTATTGCAAGGCCTCCTACATTTTTTACTTCATCTGAAAGTTTAATGTCTGTTCCTCTACCAGCCATATTTGTTGCTATAGTTACTTGACCGGGCTTTCCAGCTTCTGCAACAATGTCAGCTTCTTTTTTGTGTAGTTTAGCATTAAGTACATTGTGAGGAATTTTTCGAATACTGAGCATTTTACCTAATAATTCGCTAATTTCGACATTAGTAGTTCCAATTAAAACAGGCCGATTGGCTTTTGATAGAGTAGTTACTTCGTCGATAACAGCGTTATATTTTTCTCTTTTAGTTTTATAAACTAAATCATCTCTGTCATCTCTAGCTATTGGTTTGTTAGTAGGAATTTCAATCACATCTAATTTGTAAATTTCCCAAAATTCACCGGCTTCTGTAACTGCAGTTCCAGTCATTCCAGATAATTTACGATACATTCTAAAATAGTTTTGTAAAGTAACAGTTGCAAATGTTTGTGTAGCAGCTTCAATTTTTACATTTTCTTTTGCTTCAATTGCTTGGTGAAGTCCATCACTATATCTTCTACCATCCATTATTCGACCTGTTTGTTCATCAACAATCATTACTTTATTATCCATTACAACATATTGAATATCTTTTTCAAATAGGGCATAAGCTTTGAGTAATTGATTCATAGTGTGAATTCGCTCAGACTTTATACCAAATTCCTTATATAGTTCTTCTTTTAGTTTAACTTCCTCATCTTTAGGTAAATTTTCAGATTCAATTTTAGATATTTCAATACCCATTTCAGGCATTACAAAAAAGTCTGGATTATCAGAGCCTGAAAGATGATCTACCCCTTTGTCAGATAATTCAATTTGATTATTCTTTTCATCAATAACATAGTATAGCTCTGCATCAACTTTAGGCATTTCTCTATTATTATCTTGCATGTAAAAGTTTTCAGTTTTCTGTAGTAACTGTTTGATTCCCTCTTCGCTTAAAAATTTAATTAAAGCTTTATTTTTTGGCATACCTCTAAAAACACGTAAAAGTTTAAACCCCCCTTCTTTTGTATCACCATTTGAAATGCTTTTTTTTGAATCAGCAAGAACGTTAGTGAGATATTTCCTTTGGATACTTACAAGATCTTGGATTTTGGGTTTTAACTCCATAAACTCATGCCTTTCTCCTTGAGGTACAGGTCCAGAAATTATAAGTGGTGTTCTAGCATCGTCAATTAAAACAGAGTCAATTTCGTCAACAATTGCATAGTGGTGGGGTTTTTGGACTAAATCGTCGGTTGAATGAGCCATGTTATCTCTAAGATAATCAAAGCCAAATTCATTATTTGTTCCGTATGTGATGTCAGCATTATATGCATTTTTACGTTCAGCAGAATTCGGTTTATAATAGTCAATGCAATCAACGCTAAGCCCATGAAATTGAAAAATTGGCGCCATCCATGCGCTGTCTCTTTTTGCTAGATAGTCATTTACGGTGACTAGGTGTACTCCTTTTCCAGTTAAAGCGTTAAGATAAACAGGTAATGTTGCAACTAATGTTTTACCTTCTCCAGTTTGCATTTCTGAGATTTTACCTTGGTGCATTGCTACACCACCGATCAGCTGCACATCATAATGTATCATGTCCCAAGTAATTGGTTTTCCTGCTGCGTCCCATGAGTTTGACCATATAGATTTATTTTCTTCAAGTCTAACATATTCTCTATTTCCAGCTAGCTCTCGGTCAAAAGCACTTGCTTCTACTTTAATTTCACTATTATTAACAAATCGTTTAGCAGTTTCTTTGATAACGGCAAATGCCTCAGGTAATAATTCGTCTAAGATATTTTGAGTGATTTGGTAAATAATATCATTTAGTTCGTCAATTTTTTGATAAATTTCTTCTTTGCGATCGATATTATTAGAATCGTTTGCTTCACTTTGTAGTTCTGCAATTAAGTTTTCATTTTCACTACAAGCATCTTTAATTCTAGTTTTAAAAGATATTGTTTTTTCTCTTAGTTGATCATTTGAAAGTTTCTCAGTAGATAACTCAAATTCTTTTATTTTTTTAACAATTGGTAATATTGATTTTACGTCTTGCTTAGACTTATCACCAATAAAAACTTTTAATACAGAGTTAAGTATACTCATAGAAAAATATTAATCGAATATAGTGTTCGAGATAATCAAATATACGGCTTGTTCTTAATTTTTTTTAATATTCCAAAAAAAAAAGTCTCCTTAAGAGACTTGAAAATAATTTTAAATATCAATATTCATCTTCATTCCATAGGTAATCTTCATCTGAAGGGTAGTCAGGCCAGATTTCTTGAATCGAATCATAGGACTCTCCTTCATCCTCAATTGCCTGTAAATTTTCAACAACTTCAAGAGGAGAACCGGTTCTTATTGAATAGTCAATCAACTCATCCTTTGTTGCCGGCCAAGGTGCGTCACTTAAAAAAGATGCTAATTCTAATGTCCAATACATGCTAAATTAATTTTAATATTTTGCAAAAATAATTTTTTAGATTTAATGACCAAGAAAAAAATAATTTTTTAATAAAATTTTTATAAAGAAGAATATAATCAGTATAGAATTTGATTTATTGAAAATATTTTTTTTTGTTATGGAATCCATTTAATTTCTTCAGCTTTCATTTTGTCCGCTACTTTTCTGGAAAGGGTAAATAAGTAGTCTGAGAGTCTATTCATGTATGGTATTATATTTTCGCTAACTATATGCAAATCATTTAGTTGAGTTACTCTTCTTTCAGCTCTTCTTGAAATAGATCTGCAAATATGACAATAGGAAATTATTTCATTTCCCCCAGGAATAATGAAATGGGTCATCTTGCTAAGATTCAAACTCATTAGATCAATTTGAGATTCTAAAAATTTTATATCTGAATCTATAATTTCTAATCTTTTTGTTTTTGCTGAATTTAATTTTTTACTAGGTTTTGTTGCTAAAATTCCTCCAATTTTAAATAAAACTTTCTGTATTTCTATGATAGAACTTTCAATTTTTTTGTCATTAATTAAATCTCTAAGCATTCCAAGGTTAGAATTTAGTTCATCTACAGTGCCATAAGCTTCAACTCTTATATCATGTTTGCTAATTCTCTCTCCACCATACAGCGAGGTGGTACCGTTATCCCCAGTTTTAGTATAGATTTTCATAATATCTTAGGTTGATAATTTTTATAAATATAAGTTTTCATTTTTTTTGAAATTATTTGATCGTTCAATTTTAATTCTATTTATTGATTTTACTTATATGGTCTATTAGAAATAAATACCTTAAAATTAATGCAATAAACAATGGAACCAGACAATAATTAAATGATTGAATTCCAGTGATCCAGTGTATTAATATTAGCAATAGCATAAGAACCAATAATTTTAAATAGTTTATGAATTTCTTTTTTATTTTTGATTTTAAGACAATTGGTATAAATAGGATATTGAATGCAAACGCCCATAGAAAATTATAATTAAAGGCTGTTGCTGAATGATCAGTTGCAAACCAAAGAAAGAATATTAATATTCCTAATAGACCAGTTAATAGAAAAATGAAAAAGTCTAAACTTTTTGTTCTTCTGCTAAACTTCATATCAAAATATGTAATTATCACGCATAATATTGACAAGAAGCTTATTATGAATAATGGTGAAAATAAAAGGTTTATTTTATTTATATTTTTTATTTCATTTATGGTATTAGTTTTATTGATAAGCTTTTGAGAACTGGATATTAAAATAGATTCATCCAGAATATCACGCAAGTAATTTGGAAGAAAAGTATGTTCTTCAACAGTGGCTTTTTTATCAGTAACTGATCCAATTGCTAGATCAATTCCAACTCCACCCCAAGAATTTTCAGGCACTTGCGATCTGATCAGTTGTCTAAATGTTTTTAGTGTAGAATCGTTCTTAATTGAAAAAACAATATTATTTTTTGTAATGCTAATTAAATCATCTTTGATTTTAGTAGCGCAATTATTGTAGAAAAAGTCATATAAATAACTTTTGTTTGATGGTTCGATTCTGTGTAGAAGTTTATCTAGAAATTTTTGTTTTTCTTTCAATGATAAATTTAGTTTTTGTTCATAAATACTGCGATTTTGTATTTTGTAATATTCAACTAAAGAATTATAATACGCCCAACCAGTTTCGTAATTTAATTTACCACTGATAAAATTAATATAAAAACCATCTGAATTAAAGTCATAACGACCATAGTCAAAAACAATATCAATTTTTTGGTTAGAATCATAAACTCTAATTGCACTGTGACCAAAAGAATCATTTAGTGAAGTGCCAGGACCAATAGTTAGTATACTTATGTTTGATGTATCACTTAATTTAATTTGTGCAAATAAAGAATTTGTTAAAAACACAAAAATTATTGTATATATGTAATTTTTTATATTTGTCATTTTCTAAAAATTCCTAAATCAATTTCTATCGAAAAAACGTTTGAATATAATGCAACACTTTGATCTCCAATATCAGTTACCGCGTAATCAACTGAAATACCTCTGTAATTAAACCCGATTCCCAAGTTTGGTTGAAAGGTAAGTGATTCAGAGTTATCGAACTGTAATTCGTTTTGAAAATTTCCCACTCCGCCTCTAATGTAAAGTAAATCAACATAGCCAAATTCAAACCCTAATGCAGGGCTAATACTTACAAAGGAGGTTGAAATTAAATTATTATTTTGTTCAAACCTACATAATAAATCAATTTCAGTTTTTAATGAATAATCATAGTTAAATGTAAAGGTTTTTGCAACCCCAATTTGTAGTTTAGGTAAAGTGAGTTCAATTGCCTCAGGCTCTTCTTGATTTTGTCCAGGTATTGCATTTTGAATTTCATCTAAGCGTTCATTATCAAAAGTCCATGAGTTAAATGTTGTCGTAATGTCACGCGTCATTATTCCGAATTTCCAATCTTTAGATTTAAATTGTATACCAAAATCAAGTCCAAACCCCCATGAAGATGCAAATTCTCCGATTATTCGCCGGATAATTTTTGCATTTACTCCATAATTTAAACCTGAAATTGAGAGCTCTCTTGCATATGAGAATGTAAATCCATAATCAACAGCAGAAAATAAATTAATTCGATCATAATTTATGTTACCTTGTTGGTCAATTAATAGTGTTGTATCTAAAATATCATCTACACCAAATCTGATTATGGACATCCCTACAGCGCTTTTATCATCAAGAGGCATGGCAAACGCAACATAGTTGTAATTAGCAATATTAGCAAAGTAACTAGAATGCATTAGGGCTACTGAACTGTCATCTAAATTAACAAGTCCAGCAGGATTCCAATATCCGGAATTAATATCATCTGTGGATGCTACCACAGCTCCGCTCATGCTAAGTCCAGCTGCATCAACTCCAATATTCATAAACTCGTTAGAATAGTTTCTAGCTGTTTGTGCAGCCAATGGAGTAATAAACATAATCAAACTAATTAGTTTAAATTGAAGTTGACATCTAAAGTCCGAAATCATTGAAGTTATTTATAATAATAAACTATTTTTTTTCATGCTTATTGTTCCTTAATTCTTTGAAACAAAAATAGTTTATTATTTTTACTATATGAATTTAAAACATCTCAAGACTTTTGTTCCTAATCTATTTACATTATTAAATTTATTTTGTGGTTCAGTTGGTGTTATTTTTGCTGTACAAGTTGATTTAATTACATCTTCTTATTTTGTCTTATTGGGAATATTATTTGATTTTTTTGATGGTTTTTTTGCAAGAAAATTTAATTTGCAAAGCAATTTAGGATTACAATTAGATTCACTTGCCGACATGGTTACAAGTGGCTTATTACCAGGAGTTTTCATGATGAATTTGTTAAAGATGTCCTTAGATTCATCGTGGCCGCTATGTGATATTGTTCCTTATTTTGCACTAATAATTACTCTTTGCTCAGCTTACAGATTGGCAAATTTTAATATTTCAAATCAAAAAAATTACTTTATTGGATTACCTACTCCAGCAAATACAATATTAATTGTTAGTTTACCCCTAATATTAAAATTTCAAGACAGTGAACTTTGGACATCAATTATCTTAAGCCCAACTTTTTTGGTCGTTTTAACTTTTTTATTAAGTTTTTTATTAAACTCTAAATTAAGATTAATATCACTTAAGTTTAAAACTTGGGATTTGAGAGTTAATTTGGATAAATACATATTAATAATTTTATCCGTTTTTATTTTGATTCTTTTTAAATGGGCTGGAATTTTCTTAGTGATTATATTTTATATGTTGTTTTCTGTTTTGAGACCTCCTAAGAACTAATGATAAATGATTTTAGAATTCTAACTTCTTTTTTCTTAGTTCAAAGTTTTGACCTAAGTATACCTTTCTTACCATCTCATCATTTGCTAACATTTCGGGCTCACCAGCCTTTAAAATACTACCTTCAAACATTAGATATGTTCTATCTGTAATTGCAAGAGTTTCTTGCACATTATGGTCTGTTATGAGGATTCCAATATTTTTTTGAGTTAATTTTGCTACAATTCGCTGTATATCTTCAACCGCTACTGGATCAACTCCTGCAAATGGTTCATCTAATAAAATAAAACTAGGGTCTGTGGCCAAAGCTCGTGCAATTTCAGTCCGTCTTCTTTCTCCGCCGGAAAGTAAGTCTCCTCTATTTTTTCTAATGTGATTTAAACCAAATTCTTCAATTAATGATTCCATTTTTAGTTTTTGCTCTTTTTTTGATAATTTTGTCATTTGTAAAACGCTTAAAATATTATCTTCAATTGATAATTTTCTAAAAACAGATGCTTCTTGAGCTAAATAGCCAATTCCGCTTTGTGCTCGTTTATACATTGGAAAGTCAGTAATTTCTTGACTATCTAGAAAAATACTTCCACCGTTAGGCTTAATTAAACCAACAGTCATATAAAATGATGTAGTTTTTCCGGCGCCATTTGGTCCTAAAAGGCCAACAATTTCACCCTGTTTTACTTCAAAAGAAACGTCTTTAACGACCTTTCTTCCACTGTAAGATTTCATTAATTTTTCTACGCTTAGAGTCATAAATTATTACAACAAATATAAATAATTGAATTAAATCAGTTTTAAAAACTACCATCAGTTTTTTGATTTTTAACAACGAACTTAGAAATGGAAATACTTATTTGATATAAAATGATAACTGGAATAGCTACAATTATTTGACTTGCTATGTCAGGCGGAGTTATTATAGCAGCAAATATTAGTACAATAACTAATGCGTATTTTCTGTTACGCTTTAAAAATTCAGGACTTACTAAACCAATTTTCGTGAGATAATATATTACAATTGGCAGCTCAAAAATTAGTCCTGATGCCAAAACTGATGCTCTGACTAATGCTATATATGAATTCAAATCAAAATCATTATGAACAAGGTTTGCTACACTGTATTTTCCTAAAAAATTTATTGATAGTGGGCAAACCACAAAATATCCAAAAAGGACTCCAAGAAAAAATAGTAAAGAACATATAAAAATAAATCCTTTAGATTGTTTTTTTTCATTATCATATAATCCAGGGCTAACAAATTTCCAAAATTCGAATAACACGTATGGAAATGCCAACACAAAACCAAATGTGATAGAGGTCCATATGTGAGCTGAAAATTGTCCAGCCATAGTTCTACTTTGTATTTCAAAATCAAATACAGTATCACAAAAACTATTAAGATTTACCATGTTTGATAATTTACAAAGCAAATCATATGTCCAAAAATTTGATTTTGTTGGCCCAAAAATTAAATCTTCAAACAGAAAATTTTTGCATAGAAAAGCTATTGTAGCTGCCAAAAAAACTCCCAAGGTGGATCGTATAATATGCCATCTAAGTTCTTCGAGATGGTCTAAAAAGGACATTTCTTGTTCTTTGCTCATAATTATATTATCCCCTCTCTGATTAGATCATGGATATGTATTACTCCAGCGTACTTATTTTTGTCTTTAACAATAAGTTGAGATATTTCATTTGCTTTCATAAACTGCAAGGCTTCGATTGCCATAGCATTTGCACTTATGGTTTTAGGACTTCTTGACATTATATCTTTTGCGGAAAGATTTGAAATATTTTCTGTCTTAGATAACATTCTTCTTAAATCTCCATCAGTAATTACTCCAATAACTTTTTTGTTATCGATAACTGCTGTAAATCCTAATCTCTTTTCAGATATTTCAATTATTACATCTTTGATTTTTGAATTGGGCTTTACTTTTGGTAATTGGTTTTGGTTTGACAAAGCTTTTACCGTTAGGAATAATTTTTTACCAAGTGTTCCTCCTGGATGATATTTTGCAAAATCATCTTTAGTAAACTTTCTAAGATCAAGTAAACAAACGGCTAAGGCATCTCCGATTACCAATTGTGCAGTTGTACTTGTTGTTGGGGCAAGATTATTTGGACATACTTCTTTTTCAACAAATGAATTTAAAATATAATCTGCATTACTCCCAAGAAATGATTTAGGATTTCCAGTAATTGCTATCAACTTATTTTTTAGTTTACTTAATATCTGAACAAGAACTTTAATTTCAGATGTATCTCCACTTTTTGAAATACAAATAATAATATCACTCTTTTGTACAAGACCGAGATCTCCATGAACTGCATCAGCTGCATGCATAAATATTGACGAAGTTCCAGTTGAGTTTAGTGTAGCAACAATTTTTTTAGCTATTATAGCGCTTTTTCCTATACCTGTAATTACTACTCGTCCTTTAGTATTATATATTAGCTTTACTGCTTCTGCAAATGTTTTGTCAATTAAATTTGCAACACCTCTAAGAGCATTGCTTTGAGAAATAATTGAGTTTCTTGCTATTTCACTCATTATTGAAGAAGTTCTTAAATCTTTCATAATAAATTGTATGCATGAGTAAATATACTTATCTTAGGTGTAGTTTGCAAAAAAACAAAAATAAGCTTCAATATTCAATTAATTTGTATAAAATATAATCAATAAGTCAATTTAGACGAGTATTTATATTTCAATGAAAATTTCATCAGAAAATTTACACAAATCACTTAGATTACATTTCGGGTTCGATAAATTTAAGGGACTTCAAGAGTCAGTAATTGAAAGTATTTTATCTAAAAAAAATACTTTCGCAATAATGCCGACAGGAGGTGGTAAGTCTCTTTGCTATCAGCTTCCTGCATTGATGCAAGAAGGTACCGCTATAGTTGTTTCTCCATTAATTGCTTTAATGAAAAATCAAGTTGATGCAGTTAGAGGTATATCTGATAATAAAGGAATTGCTCACGTTTTAAATTCTTCTTTAAATAAATCAGAAATTAAAGATGTCAAAAATGATATCTCAAATGGAATTACAAAATTATTATATGTTGCTCCAGAGTCTTTAGCAAAAAAGGAAAACATAGATTTTCTAAAATCTCAAAAGATTTCATTCATGGCTGTAGATGAGGCACATTGTATTAGTGAATGGGGTCATGATTTTAGGCCTGATTACAGAAATTTAAAAAAAATAATTTCGCAGATTGGAATGGATATTCCAATTATTGGTTTGACAGCTACCGCAACTCCAAAGGTACAGGAAGATATATTAAAAAACCTTGGTATATCAGATGCTGTGACTTTTAAAGCTTCATTTAATCGACCAAACTTATTTTATGAGATAGTTCCTAAAACTCTTCAGGTAGATAATGACATCATTAGATTTATAAAGAAAAATGATAGAAAATCCGGTATTGTATATTGTTTGAGCAGAAGGAGAGTTGAGGAATTAGCACAAATTTTGCAAGTTAATGGTATCAAAGCTGTTCCATATCATGCCGGTCTGGACTCAAAAACAAGATCTTTACACCAAGACATGTTTTTAATGGAAGATATTGACGTAGTTGTAGCTACAATTGCATTTGGTATGGGTATTGACAAACCTGATGTAAGATTTGTCATTCATCACGATATACCAAAGAGTATAGAAAGCTATTATCAAGAAACTGGAAGAGCTGGTCGTGATGGTGGTGAAGGCCATTGTTTAGCTTACTATTCATATAAGGATATTGAAAAGTTAGAAAAATTTATGTCTGGTAAACCAGTTGCTGAACAAGAAATAGGTTTATCACTTTTACATGAAGTTGTTGCTTTAGCTGAAACTTCAATCTCAAGACGGAAATTTATTTTACATTATTTTGGTGAGAATTTTGATAATTCTACTGGTGATGGAGGCGATATGGATGATAATATCAGGAATCCTAAAAAACAAGTTGAGGCAAAACACGAATTAGATACTGTACTCAAAGTTATTTCAGAAACGAATGAAAAATACAAGATTAAAGACCTTGTTAAGGTAGTTGTCGGAGAAGAAAATGCCCTAATAAAATCACACAAGACTGATAAGAAGGGTATTTTTGGTATAGGTAAAGAACATGGTTTTGAGTATTGGACTGCATTATTACGTCAAGCAATCGTCGCAGGATATATTAATAAGGAAATTGAATCATACGGGGTTTTGAAGATAACTCAAAATGGTAAAATATTTTTAAGAAATCCAACATCTTTTCTAATGACTGAAGATCACAATTATAAATTTAATAATAGTGATTCTTTCAGCGCTCCCAAAACTCAGGCTGATTCAATTTTAGTGAAAATGCTAAAAGATCTTAGAAGGTCGAATGCTAAGAAATTAGGAGTACCTCCGTATGCGATTTTTCAGGATCCATCAATTGATGATATGGCTTTGAAATATCCTATAACAATTGAGGAACTATATAATATACATGGAGTTGGAGAAGGAAAGGCGAGAAGGTATGGAAAAGATTTTATAGACCTGATCAGTAAATATGTTAATGAAAACAACATTGAAAGAATTGAGGATATGATTATAAAGTCTACTGGAATAAATTCTTCTTTAAAATTATATATTATTCAGAGTGTTGATAGAAAACTTCCTTTAAATGATATAGCTAATGCTAAGGGTATGGATATGGTTGATTTCATCAAAGAACTTGAATCAATTGTTTTCTCAGGTACTAAATTAAATATCGATTATTGGATTGATGAAACTCTTGATGAAGATCAGCAAGAGGAAATTCATGATTATTTTATGGAATCAGAGTCTGATTCTATTCAAGACGCAATTGAGGAATTTGACGGAGATTATGAAGACGAAGAATTAAGACTCTATCGTATTAAATTTATTAGTCAAGTTGCTAATTAGATTTTTTTTAAGTTAACACTTGTTATTATTAAATCATTACTAAATTTGCACCCTAAAAATAATTGAAATGGATAACGGACTTTACGCTAAATTTTTAACTTCAAAAGGAGATATTTTAATAAAACTAGAATATAACAAAACCCCAGGTACAGTTGGAAATTTTGTTGCTCTTGCAAAAGGAGATTTAGAAAATTCAATAAAAAAACAAGGTGTTCCCTATTACGACGGATTAAAATTTCACAGAGTTATACCAGATTTTATGATTCAAGGTGGTTGCCCGTTAGGTACTGGTACAGGTAATCCCGGATATAAATTTGATGATGAAATCCATGTGGATTTGAAACATGACTCACCCGGAGTTCTTTCAATGGCTAATGCTGGACCTTGTACAAATGGCAGTCAATTCTTTATTACCCATGTACCAACACCATGGCTAGATGGTAAACATTCAGTCTTTGGCAAAACAGTCGATGGTCAATCAGTAGTTGATTCAATAACACAAGATGATATTATTGAAAGTATAGAAATTATTGCAGTTGGAGATGATGCTAAGTCATTTAATGCAGCTGAGTCTTTTAAGAAATTTGAAGGCGCTAGGGCTAAACGAATTGAAGAAGAAGCATCAGCAGCCCAAAGAGAGTTGGATAAACACTCAAAAGGCTATAAAATTACAAAAAGTGGTCTGCGATATCAAATTATAAATAAAGGTTCTGGAATTTCGCCAGAAAAAAATAATACTGTGTGTGTTCATTACAAAGGCCAATTAATTGATGGGACTGTTTTTGACTCATCATATAAAAGAGACCAACCAATTGAATTTAAATTAGGAGTTGGACAGGTAATTCCTGGATGGGATGAAGGGATTGCTCTTTTAAGAGTAGGCGATAAGGCTCGATTTTTAATTCCTAGCTATTTGGCTTATGGTAGCCAAGGTGCAGGGGGTGTAATTCCTCCAAACGCCAATCTTATCTTTGATGTTGAATTAATGAAAATTATAAATTAATTTTTAAAAGTAGTTTAATTAATTCCAATTGTTTAAATACTTATTTGTAAATTTGTTTACGTTTAACAGCGTACAATGACCCACAAAAATACTAAATACATCTTCGTAACCGGAGGTGTGAGTTCATCACTAGGTAAAGGAATTATAGCTGCCTCACTTGCAAAACTATTACAAGCTCAAGGCTACAAAGTTACTATTCAAAAATTAGATCCATATATTAACATTGATCCCGGAACTTTGAATCCTTACGAACATGGTGAATGTTATGTAACCGATGATGGAGCAGAGACAGATTTAGATTTAGGTCATTATGAACGTTTTTTGAATGTTCCAACTTCCCAGGCTAATAATGTAACAACTGGGCGAATTTACCAAAGTGTAATTCAAAAAGAACGTAAAGGAGATTTCCTTGGAAAAACTGTTCAAGTTATTCCACACATTACTGATGAGATTAAAGAAAGAATTAAGTCACTTGGATCAAATGGAGATTATGATATTGTTATTACTGAAATCGGTGGGACAGTGGGTGATATAGAGTCACTTCCATATATCGAGTCTGTAAGACAATTAAAATGGGAAATGGGCAATAAAAATACTTTAGTTATACATTTAACACTTATTCCATATTTAAGTGCTGCTGGTGAATTAAAGACAAAACCAACCCAGCATAGTGTCAAAACTTTAATGGAAAGCGGGGTTCAAGCTGATGTACTTGTTTGCCGTACAGAGCATGAGTTAAGTTCTTCAATCAGGACTAAATTAGCTCGTTTTTGTAATGTTAAGCAAGATTGTGTAATTCAATCTATTGATGCTTCTACTATTTATGATGTTCCAAATTTAATGTTAGATGAAGGCTTAGACAAGGTTGTTTTGAATAAATTAAATCTTAAACGTCATACTCCAAATTTAGATTCATGGAATACATTTTTAAAAAGACATAAAAATCCAGTTAATGAAATTAATATTGGATTAATTGGTAAATATGTAGAATTACAAGATTCTTATAAATCAATTATTGAGGCTTTTATTCATGCTGGAGCAGCTAATGAAGTAAAGGTAAATATTAAATCTATTCACTCAGAAAACATTAGTGCTTCCAATATTGAAACAAAATTGGATGATGTTGATGGAGTTCTTGTTGCTCCTGGTTTTGGGGAACGCGGAATAGAAGGTAAAATAGAATCAATTAAATATGTTAGAGAAAATAAAATTCCATTTTTTGGAATTTGTTTAGGAATGCAAATGGCTGTTATTGAATTTTCTAGAAATGTTCTTGGTTTGAAAAACGCAAATTCATCTGAAATGGATTCAGATAGTTCACACCATGTTATTGACCTAATGGAAAACCAAAAGCAAATTCAAGTAAAAGGTGGTACTATGCGATTAGGTTCTTGGAGCTGTGAATTGTTAGATGATTCTATAGCATTTAAATCTTATAACAAAAAAACTATTGATGAACGCCATAGACACCGATATGAATTTAATGGTAGTTATAAGCAACAAATTGAATCTAATGGAATGATTGCTACAGGTGTGAATCCAAAAACAGGACTAGTTGAAATTATAGAATTAAATGATCATCCATGGTTTGTTGGTGTTCAATATCATCCTGAGTACAAAAGTACAGTTGCAAATCCACATCCTTTATTTAAGGCTTTTGTTAAAGCTTCACTTGATTATAAATTATTTAAATAAAAAATAATCCCTATTTTGTCACTTTAATTTTACGAAGTTTATTTTGTTATGGAAGAAAAAAAATTTGATTTAAAAAGTTTTATAGGTTTTATCCTTATTGGTGCTATTTTATTATATATGATGTACCAAAATCAACCATTACCAAATAATACCTCTTCAACCACTCAAACTGATCAAGAAGAAGTTATAAATACAAACCCTAAAGACGATCTGCAACAAACTTCTGTTAATTTAAATGACTCTGTTAAAAAAACAGATGTTTTAAATTCTTTTGATCAAAAAAAACATGTTAATTCTAATACAGTATTTGAAAATGAAGTATTAGCTATTGAAATTAGCAATTTAGGAGGAATGTTAAGTAAGGTAAGACTCAAGAATTTTGTTGATTATGATTCCATTCCAGTAAGTTTAATTAAAAATGGTAATTCTTTTTTTAATTTAAATTTCTTAACCTCAGACGGTAAAAATATAAACACTTCTGATTTATATTTTGAGCCTACTTCGACAATAAATGGAGATAAACAGGTTGTTTCAATGAAACTTATGGTTTCAGATGATCAATTTATTGAATATTTATATTCTCTTGGAAAAGATGATTATATGATTGATTTTTCAATTCGGTCAAAGGGGCTCAAAGAAGTTTTAAATAAAAGATACGAGCCTGCTTTTGATTGGAACATGAAAGTATATAGACTAGATCAAAGTATTAGTTTTGAAAATAGATATACAAGATTGAGTTATCAATATGATGGTGATAAAACTGATAAGTTGTCTCAGGCAGGTAATGACGATGATACTATAGAAGACGTGTCTTGGATATCATATAGGCAGCATTTTTTTAGCTCAATTTTAGTGCCTAAATCAACTTTAAAAAGTGCAGAAATTAAATCTTTTGATTTAGTTGATGATGAAGCAATTGATACAGTTTTTACAAAAAAATATACTACAAAATTCCCCATTGAATCATATCAAGGTGAATTGAATCAGAAAATGAGTTTTTATTTTGGTCCTACATATGCACAAACATTAAAAAAATATAATAGAAATTTAGAAGAAAGTATCCCCTTTGGATGGGGTATTTTTGGTTGGATAAATAAATCAATTTTTAGTCCATTATACAGTTGGTTAAGTAGTTTTCTATCTTTTGGAATAGCTATAATAGTCATGACTATTATAGTTAAAATATTGTTGTCTTTTGTTCAATACAAGCAATTTTTGTCCCAGGCAAAAATGAAAATTTTAAAACCTGAACTTGATGCTATAGGAGAGAAATATAAATCTAATAAAATGAAAGCACAGCAAGAAAGAATGGCACTTCAAAATAAAGCTGGTGCAAGTCCACTTAGTGGTTGTCTACCTGGTTTATTACAAATACCTGTTTTTTACTCATTGTTTATGTTTTTTCCCGTTGCTTTTGAACTAAGACAGAAGCCTTTTTTATGGGTAAAGGATTTAAGTTCATATGATACTATCTTAGATTTACCTTTTAATATTCCATTTTATGGTGATCACGTCAGTTTATTTCCAATTTTAGCTTCGATAGCAATCTTCTTCTACATGAGAATGACTACAGGTCAAAATGTTAGCATGCAACCACAACAAGAGGGTATGCCTGATATGGCCAAAATGATGAAATACATGATATATTTTTCACCATTATTAATGTTATTCTTTTTTAATAACTATGCCTCTGGTCTTAGTCTTTATTACTTCATTTCAAATTTAATTAGTATTGGAATCATGATTGTAATTAAAAATTATATTATTGATGAAAGTAAAGTTTTAGCTAAAATTCAAGTAAACAAATCTAAACCCAAGAAACAGAATCGATTCCAACGTAAAATGGCTGAGATTATGGAACAAGCTGAGAAACAAAAAGCTATGCAACAAAGAAGAAAAAATTAGCTAATTTAAATATTTACTGTTGGTAGCTATTTTTATTGATCATATTTCAATTATTTATAAATTAGCCTAATGAAAACTGTTGTTGTAGGTTTATCAGGGGGTGTAGATTCTAGTATTGCAGCCTATTTATTAAAAAAACAAGGATATAATGTTATTGGCCTTTTTATGAAAAACTGGCATGATGATTCCGTCACAATATCTAATGAGTGTCCATGGCTTGATGATAGTAATGATGCAATGTTAGTAGCCGAAAAGTTAGAAATTCCATTCCAAACAATTGATTTAAGCGTTGAGTATAAGTCTCGAATTGTCGATTATATGTTTGAAGAATACAAATGTGGTCGTACACCTAATCCTGATATTTTATGTAATAAAGAAATTAAATTTGATATTTTTTTGAATACCGCAATTAAGCTTGGAGCAGATTACATTGCTACTGGGCATTATTGTCGTAAATCACTAAAAAATTCTGGGGATGATAAAGAAGAAATTTATTCATTGTTTTCAGGGGTTGATAATAATAAGGATCAATCTTATTTTTTGTGTCAATTATCTCAATATCAACTATCTAAAACTTTATTTCCGATAGGAGAACTACATAAATCTGAAGTCAGAAAAATTGCATCAAAACTAAACTTAGTAACAGCTAAAAAGAAGGACTCACAGGGATTATGCTTTATTGGTAAAGTTAGATTGCCTGAATTCCTGATGCAAAAATTAAAACCAAAAAAAGGTGATATTGTTCAGATTCCAAATAATTTTAAAAAATATAAAACCAGAAGCTCTGATTTTGAATCTAGCTCTTTAGAACTTTATTATAAGTCTGAAAAAATAAATTATAATAATAATGACGGCGAGGTTGTTGGTTTTCATCAAGGTGCTCATTTTTTTACTATTGGACAAAGAAAGGGTTTGTCTGTAGGTGGTACAAAAAAACCTCTTTTTGTTATTGCTACAGATGTTAATAAGAATATAGTTTACGTTGGTGAGGGAAAAGATCACCCTGGATTGTTAAGTAATATTTTATATGTTAAAAATAAAGATATTCATTGGATTCGACCAGATTTAAAAATATCTAATGGTAGTAATTTAAATGTGTATGCTAGGATTCGTTACAGACAACCTCTACAGAAAGCGTGTATATATAAAGTTGAAAATGGCTTATATATTAAATTTTTGGATCTTCAAACCGCAATAACAAATGGTCAGTTTGTCGCATGGTATATTGGTGAAGAATTAGTCGGTTCCGGAGTAATTTCATAAATTTAAAATAAATCCTTATCATTTATCAAGAATGAATAATCGTATTATAAAATTATTTAATATTAAATATCCAATAGTTCAGGCTGGTATGGTTTGGAATAGTGGATGGAAATTAGCCTCAGCTGCTAGTAACTCAGGAATTTTAGGCTTAATTGGTTCAGGATCTATGTATCCTGATACTTTAAGGGATCATATTAAGAAATGTAAATTAGCTACAAAAAAACCGTTTGGAGTTAATATTCCATTAATGTATCCAAATATAAAGGAGATTATGGATATTATAGTTGAAGAAAATGTGAAGATAGTTTTTACTTCGGCTGGTAATCCTACAGAATGGACCTCGTGGTTAAAAAAATTTGATATAACTGTTGTTCATGTTGTAAGTAGCTTAAAGTTTGCCAAAAAAGCTGTTGATGCTGGAGTTGATGCTATTGTTGCGGAGGGATTTGAAGCAGGTGGTCACAATGGTCGTGAGGAGACAACCACTTTTGCTTTAATTCCATTAGTTTCTAAACAGATATCAATACCTGTAATTGCAGCAGGTGGTATTGCTACTGGTAAGGGGGTTTTGGCAGCAATGGCTTTAGGTGCTGAGGGTGTACAAATTGGAAGCAGGTTTGTAACAAGTGTTGAATCATCGGCTCATGCAGCGTTTAAAAATGCAGTTGTTAATTCTAAAGAGGGAGACACTAAATTAACTCTAAAGGAATTAACTCCAGTTAGATTAATGAAAAATAAATTTTATGATGATTTGATTTCATTATATTCCCATAATCCAACTAAGAACGATTTACAATCATTTCTCGGACGTGCTAGAGCTAAACTTGGTATGTTTGAAGGAAATTTACACGAAGGTGAGTTAGAAATAGGTCAGATATCAGCAATTATAAGCAAAATATTACCTGTTAAAGATATAGTATGTGAAATTGTTGATGAATATAATACAACAATTGATGAATTAAAAAAAATGTATTAATGACTAATCGTAAAGAACAACTATTAGCTTTTAACCGTCTGTTGGATATTATGGATGAGTTAAGAGAAAAGTGCCCCTGGGACAAAAAGCAAACAATGGAGTCACTTAGAACCTTAACAATTGAAGAAACCTATGAGTTAGCAGATTCAATCTTGAACAATAATTTAAATGGAATAAAGGGTGAATTAGGTGATCTTATTTTACATATTATTTTTTATTCTAAAATTGCTAGTGAAATTAGTGTTTTTGATATTGGGGATGTTTTAAACACAATATGTGAAAAACTTGTTATTCGTCACCCTCATATTTATGAAAATGAAGTTGATTTAGATGAAGATCAAGTAAAGAAAAATTGGGAAAGAATCAAACTTAATGAAGGTAAAAAAAGTGTTTTAGAAGGTGTACCTTCAAGTTTACCGGCACTTGTTAAAGCTATGCGTATTCAAGAAAAAGTTTCTGGAATTGGATTTGATTGGGAAAATATTGATGAAGTTTTTGAAAAGGTTGAGGAGGAGTTATTAGAATTCAAACATGAAATTCGAAATAATGATAAAGATTTAATTGAAGAAGAATTTGGTGATGTCTTATTTTCTCTTGTAAATTATGCTAGGTATTTGAATATCAATCCTGAAAATGCACTTGGTCGTACAAATAAAAAATTTATAAAAAGGTTTGAATACATAGAAAATAGGGCAAAAATAAATAATAGAGAAATATCAGATATGTCATTAACTGAAATGAATATAATTTGGAATGAAGCTAAGAATCAATAATTTATTTTATCATCTTATTAATATTTGAAAGCTTTTTGGTCCAATTTTCTAATTCGGTCTTTTGTTTATAGATTTTATTTTTAACATCAATAATCATAGGATTATCTTCATTTGTATTGGAAAAGAACTGTAAATTATTTTCAAATTGATTTATTTCTGATTTTGTATGCTCAATTTTGTTTTTGACAAATGATATTTCATTATTTAATGATTTAGGATTTTTCATTAATTCTTGAATTTTATGCAAGTATTTAAGATCTTTTAATTCAGATTCATCTACACCAATTTTTTTTAACGTAGTATTGATTATTTTATAGAACTCATTATCAATATTATTTTTGTTCTTTGGAACAACGCCTAATTTAGTCCAATGAGCTGTATAATCTTTAATTTTTTTTATGTTATCATTTTTTTTACTACCAATTTTAAATGATTTTAAAGTACTCAACAGTTCCTGTTTTTGTTTCAACGCTTCATTTTCTTCAATAGTACCGGCACTATTTATTTCATGATATCTATCAAAAAAATGATTACAAGAAGATTTGAATCTCTTCCAAAGTTTATTACTTTCCTTTCTTGGAATATGACCAATTTCTTTCCATTGATTTTGTATACTTTTCATTAAGACTAAAGTAGCCTCAAAATTTTCACTGTCTTTATTTTGTTCAGCAATATCTGTTAGCTCTTGTTTTCTTCTAAGATTTTCAGTTTGTTCTTTTTTCAATAATTTATAGAAATTATTTTTCTTATTATTAAAAACCCTAACAGAGCTCTTAAAATCTGACCATAACATATTATTTTCCTTTCTTGGAACACCACCAATTTTAAAAAACTTTTCTTTCAAATATTCAATTTCTTTTATTCCTTTTTGCCATTCAGAGTGATTATTATTTTCAACATCTGATATTAATTTAATTTCTTTAATTATTTCTTTTTTAAGTTTTAAATTTTTAATTAATTTCTCTTCAACTTGAGCATTATATATTTTTCTTTTTTCATTTATGATTTTAGTTGCGTCACTAAATTCTTTCCATATGCTTTCACGAAATTCCTTAGCAACAGGACCAATTTCATCTTTCCATATTTTATGCAAAGCTTGTAATTCTCTAAAAGCACGACCGAGGTTTTTTTCATCTGATAATGCTTTTACTTTCTCAATTAATTTTTGCTTTTTTTCTAGGTTATATTTGTAATCTTTATCCCTAAGATCTCTGTCAAGATGTAAAAAATCATAAAATCTCTCAACATGATGACGGTAATTATTCCAAATATTATTTGCTTCTTTAGCAGGAACTTTTCCTAATAGTCTCCATTGATCTTGTAAAGATCGAAACTTATTATAACTTGTGTTTGTGTTTTGATTGACATCGATTAATTCCTTTATGCCGTTAATGACTTCTTTTCTGAGCTCTAAATTTTTTTTATAATTTATAACTTTATTTTTTTCGTAAATAATATTTTTATCTCTAAAAATTTTTGATAATGAATTAAATTTTTTTTTCTCCTTGTTCGAAAAAGTAAAGTCAATTATATTACCTCCCTCGCTAACGAATTTTTTTTTATTTTCTTCAAGTAGTTTATTAAATTTAATGTTAAATGAACTTCTTATTTTTAAAATATCTGGGCGTATTTTTTCAATGTTCTCATTTTTAAGAAAATTTTCAAATGAGCTTACAAGGTCCTCAAGACCCATTGATTCAAATTCATTTTTTTTTGAATTATTTGGTTCTTCTTTAGAATTATTAATTTTATCAAAATTTAAATTAGTTTTCTGATCTTCAGCTATCTCAATCTTTTCTAATTTTTTTTCTGTTTTTCCTTCTGCTTCTTGCAGGTTATCTAGCGTTGGCATATCCAATATTTGATGTTTATTCCAATAAGTATAAATATAATGTTATCTATTTAAATTACAAATAAATAATAATATACTGATTATTTATTCCAAATTTCCCATGATTTTTCTGCCTGTATTTTTAGCATCTCCAAACCATTAATTGTTTTTGCATTCATTTTAGACCCCTTTTTTAAAAATGCAGTTTCCATTGGATTATAAATTAAGTCAAATAGTAAATGCTTATTATTTAAAAATTCATATGGAATTAACGGATATTTGTCAATATTTGGATATGTTCCAACAGGGCTACAATTAATAATTATTAAATTATCTTTAATTATTTTCGATGTTAAATCACTATAACTTAAATATTGTATATTTTTAGGCTCTCTTGATATAAATTTAGCTTTAATGTTTAATTGATTTAATGCAAAATAAATAGCTTTTGATGCTCCTCCAGTTCCAATTATTAATGCTGATCGTTGTTTTTTATTTATGTAGGGAATTATGCTTTTTGAAAATCCATAATGATCTGTATTATATCCAATTAGCTTACCATTTTTTATTTTTATAGTGTTCACAGCACCAATTTTGTATGCATCATTATGTAGCTCATCTAAAAATGGGATTATAGTTTCTTTATAAGGTACCGTGACATTTAATCCCAGCAAGTCCTTTGTTTTAGAAAAAATTAGTGGTAATTCATCAATTTCCTTGATGTCAAAGTTAACGTAGTTATGATTCAAATTTTCATTCTCAAATTTTTTTTTAAAAAACTTCTTTGAAAATGAATAATCTATATTTTTTCCAATTAAACCATAAGTTGCCATTATGTATATTTTTTTTCAAATTTATCAATTCCAAGCACAATTAAAATGCCAATAATTATAAGTAAAATCGGCGGTAAAGTTTCGAAGTTAAAATCTGGGATATATCGAATATAGTTTTGAATTTGATTATTGCCCAAAGAGTCTAATATTAATTCATCATTTATTCCAACTTTATAAACAGGAGTCTTCCAAGGCCATAAAACACCAAGTGACCCTGCGATAAACCCCATTATTATTGAGTATGTTTTATTTTTATATTTTTTCAAAACAAAATTCAAAAAATGAGACAATGAAACTAATCCAATAATTGATCCAATACTAAATACAAATAAAATTTTTAACATTTTAATTACATAATTATCATAGAGAATTTCAAAATTTCCACTAAACAAATTTAATATTGTACTAAACAATACATTTACTGAATCGACAAGAAGTAAGACGTAGTTTCCCATTAGCATGAGTAAAAAGGACCCGGATAACCCAGGTAGAGTCATTCCAATCACACTTACAATCCCGCATATAAAAACGAACCATAGATTTTCATTCTGAGTTGCAGGAGTTAAAAAACTCAAGCTAAGTCCAATTGCAAATCCTAGTAAAGTCCATGAAAAAGTTTGCACTCCATAAGACTTAAATCCTTTAAACAGATATATTAATGATCCGATGATCATGCCAAAAAATAAGCACCAAACATATAGTTCATAACTTTTAAAAAGTAGATCAAGAATTTTAGAAACACTAAAGTAACTTATTATTATACCCAAAAAGAGAAAACTCAAGAATAAACCGTTTACATATTTGAAAAACAATCTAAACTTTCCACTAAAAAAAAGTTTAAATCCCTCATAATTAAATTTTTGCAATGATGATATAAATTCTTCATAAAAACCTAATACAAATGCAACAAATCCTCCCGAAATTCCAGGTACTTTGTTCGCAGTACCCATTGCAATCCCTTTAAGAATTAATAAAATTTTTGATTTTATTTCTGTATAATTATTCAATTGCTTTTTTGCTTGCCAAATAATCAAAAATAAAAATTAAAAGGAAACCAATAAGAATTAAATTTAAAGATTGTAATAATTTTGGATCACCTTCATATGCTAAAGGCGATACACATTCCTGGTACAATTGTCCAGTATTTTTTTTCCATGGCCAAATTTTGACTAATGCACCAGCCATGAATCCGGTTAAAATAGCAAGCGTTTCGTTTTTAAACTCATTAAACAAAAATTTTAAAAGTTTTGAAAAAGTCATTAGTCCAAAAATTGCACCAAAGGCAAAAGCCATAATTTTAGAAATTTCTTTATCGTTAATTGCTTGTATAACAGAACTATATGAACCCATTATAACTAAAATGAAAGCTCCTGAGATTCCTGGCAGAATCATCGCGCAAATTGCAATTGCTCCGGATATAAATAAATAAATATAACTATCATATGAACTCAAAACTTCTAATTTTGTAATTTTATATGCTATTGTAATTCCAATAATTAATATTAGTACTGTAAGAAGATTCCATTTTTCAATTTTTTTTATTACATAAAGAATACTTGATATTATAAGCCCAAAGAAAAATGACCATATTAAAATTGGATGTTCGCTCAATAGCCATAGTATAAAATTTGAAAACAATAAAACGCTAAAAATAATTCCTGAGAATAGACATATTAAAAATGGAATATTTACTTTTGATGAAATAAGTTTTACCCCACCATTTTTAAAATCTTTAATTAATGAAAATTTTATTTCATTTAAACTGGAAATAAGTTCTTCATAAATTCCTGTAATAAATGCAATTGTACCACCTGAAACACCAGGGATTATATCAGCGATTCCCATAGCCATTCCTTTAAGAAAAATCCAAAAATAACTTAAAAATTTACGTTCCATATTTAATAGTCAAGTAAATATTGATAGTATTAGTTTTGTGATTTTTTATAACTTTCAATTAATTTTATAATCTTTTTGTTATTATAAACCTCAGGGAAAAGCTTTTCAAGTATAAAAGAATATTCAGAATTTTTATGAAGTGCGCTGAGGAGGTGATGGTAACATTTTTCAAATTTATCTAGTTTGAAATAAAGTCCAGCAATTCTATATTCTAATTCTTCGTCTTCAGGATAATAATTTAGTGCTTGGATAAAATTAAATTTTGCTGTTTCAAACTGTCCTAGATGGATTAAAATATCTCCACGATTAATCCAAATTTCAATCTCATTGTCGCCATATTCAAGAGTTTTTTTGTAACCTTTTTCGGCTTCAACATAATAATTTAATCGTGAATTTATTTTTGAATAAAAATGCCAGTATTTTGGATTTTGTTCGTCAATATCAATAGCTTTATTTACATAAAAAAGAGCTTTTAAATTATCTTTTTTAGAATAATAGAATTTTGCAATTTCAATCCATCCTTTGTCAAATGCTGGGTCTTCTTTGATTGATTTAAAGAAATATTTCAAAGCATTGTCATTATTATTCATTTCATTATAACAGCAGCCAATTTTCAAATATGAGAATGCAGTTGGCCCTTCAATAGCAATCAGGATTTTATATTGTTCAATTGATTCATTATATCTTTTTAATTTCTTCAAAACTTTTGCTTTTTCAAGATAAGCTCCAATAAATGTATCATCTGATATAATAGCAAAATCGAACGCTTTTAAAGCTTTTTCAAACTCGCTAAGTTCCAAATATTGCTTTCCTAGTTGATGCCAAGCTATTTCACAATATGGGTTTAGATCAAGATACCAATTCAGATAATCAATAGCTTTTTGATTCTGGTCTAAAAATTCGAAGCAGTAAATTATATTATACAATGAGGAGTAATCTTCTTTATCTAATTCAATACATTTCATGAAATGAAATTTAGCATCCTCATAATTATCTATAAAAAGATATTCCATTCCAATTAGCGAATGTAATTCAGAAGAATCTTTAGAGATTTTTAATGCATCTTTAAAAATTATAATTGCTTGCTTGTGATTATCTCTTTTTGAAAATATATTTGCCTTTTGTATGTATAGTTCCTCATTATTAGGTTCAATCTTAAAAAGACTATTTAATAGTTTTTCAGCCTGGTTTAACTTATCCTCAAATATTAATATTTCTACTTTGAATAATCTAAGATTTACTGAACTAGGATGTTGATCTAAACCAAGTTTGATAGCTTTTTTTGCAAGGGCTATCTTTCCAATTTCTAGATAATGATGGATTATATTTTCAAATTCATTTGAGTCAAAGAAAAAAATATTATTAGTCTTTAACATTGACTCAAATTTAGTCAGTGAAAAACTTTGGCTTTCTTCAGAAGGGCTAAAATCCATTTAACATAGTTATAATAATAAATGTATAATTATTAAGATTTGATTTTATTGACTTATATGAATCTTTTCAACAAAATAATTAACACTCTAAAGCTATTTTGTCTAAGATCTTTAATATAATGTTACAACCTTCTTCTATTTCATTATTGGAAATTGTCAGTGGTGGTGTAATTCTAACAGCTGAGGGCTCATACAGAAGCCAGAATAAAATTAAACCATTATCTGAGGCTTTTTGAACTAGTTTATTAGCAATATTTGGGTTTTTTGTTATAATGCAAAGCATTAATCCTTTTCCTCTAATTTCATTAATTAATTCGTGTTTTAGTCTTGATCTAAAAATATGCTCTTTTTCTAGAGTTTTTTTAATTAAATTAGAACCTGTTATCTCTTTTAGTGTTGCATACGCTGCAGCTGCAATTACGGGATGCCCTCCAAAAGTAGTTATGTGTCCAAGCTTTGGATTATTTGATAACGATGCCATTATTTTTGCAGATGCAGAAAATCCACCAATTGGCATTCCACCTCCCAATCCTTTACCAAATACAACAATATCAGGAACACAATTATAGTTTTCAAATCCAAATACTTTTCCTGTTCTTCCAAAACCAGGTTGAATTTCGTCTAATATTAGTAAAGCACCAACTTCATTACAACGTATTTGTATATTTTTCAAAAAATTGTGTTTAGGTTCTATAAAACCGGCACCTCCTTGAATAGTTTCTAATATTACAGCTGCTGTATTTGAGCTAATCTTTGTTATATCACTCATTGAATTAAAATCAATAAATCTTATGTCAGGTAATAGTGGACGAAAGGGATTTTTTCTTTCTTCGTAACCCATAACACTTAAGGCACCAATGGTATTTCCATGATAAGCCTGATTAGCTGCAAAAATTTCAGATCGTCCAGTATATCTTCTAGCTAATTTTAAAGCCCCATCAATTGCTTCTGTTCCAGAATTAGTTAAATAAGTTTTCTCAATATTTTTGGGTAAAAATTTAGCTATAAGCTTACTTAAATTTACTGATGGAATTTGTATATATTCTCCATAAACCATCACATGTAAATACTTGTCAAGTTGTTTCTTTATGGCATTAATTACTAAGGGATTCTTATGTCCTAAACTGCAAGCTGAAACACCAGCTACAAAATCTAAATACTTTTTTTTATTTATGTCGAATATATAGGACCCTTTTGCATGTGATATTTCCATCCCAAGTGGGTGTGGTGTAGTTTGGGCTTGATATTTAAAGAAATTATCTTTACTCAATTTATTAATTTAACTTAATTAAAGTACTATTTTTTTCTAATTCTTCACCAATAAAATATTTTTCTTTTGATTGATCCTTAATTCCTTTAATTGTTGGTAAAACAAGCGGAGGATCCTCAATAAATAAGTCTTCAATACTTTTTGGACGTTCATCTTCGCGCCATGAAAATCCTTTAAGAAATTTTTCATTTTCTGGAAAATCAGATTCAGGATATGTATATCCGTCAATTTGATTTATTTTTTTAAGTTTATTAATTTCATTTTCTTTTACCCAAATTTTTATTGATGCTGATTTGGACTTATCTATACCAACTAATTCATTATCACTGTTTCTTAAGTAATAAATTGTCTCAGCATTTTTAATAACA